>Ga0210006_1002000_pt1 | contig 13688 bp, 13 predicted proteins | sample CryGey02umfilter_2_FD_185452 | JGI IMG/M metagenome (GOLD analysis project Ga0210006, IMG submission 185452) | Groundwater microbial communities from aquifer in Utah, USA - Crystal Geyser 4/10/14 0.2 um filter (SPAdes) (version 3) | ecosystem: Environmental > Aquatic > Deep subsurface >... | reverse complement strand
AAAAAAAAAAAAATCATCAATAATTAAAATTTATTTTTCCCAATTTAGATGGGTTAATTCTCTGGTCTTTAGGTCATTGTTTCTACATAATTTCCACCAACCCACCAATCCTCCAATTCGGCGGACAGGTTGCTCTAGATAGCTTGATTTGAACAAACTAGTTCAGAATGACAATTTGGGGTGTTTCGTAATTCAAAGAAATTTATTCTATGGATTTCTAGTCCATAGTGGCTAAATCATTAAAATCGTTTTCAAATTTTAAAAATTATCAATATGGATTATAAGATTGCCGATATTTCACTTGCTGACTTTGGTCGCAAAGAAATTAATATAGCAGAACAAGAAATGCCAGGACTCATGTCGATAAGAAAAAAATATACTAGTGAACAGCCTTTGAAAAATGTGAACATTATGGGTAGTCTCCATATGACTATTCAGACTGCTGTCTTGATTGAAACTCTTGTTGCTCTTGGTGCCAATGTCCGTTGGGCAAGTTGTAATATATTTTCTACCCAAGATCACGCCGCTGCCGCTATTGCCAAGGCTGGTATTCCCGTCTTTGCTTGGAAAGGAGAAACACTAGAAGAATACTGGTGGTGTACAGAATGCGCTCTGGATTTTTCCGATTCAGATGGAGGTAAGAGTAATGGGCCTGGCATGATTGTTGACGATGGGAGTGACGCTACCATGATGATCCACAAGGGTGTGGAAATTGAGAAAAATCCAAGTTTGCTTGAAAAGGATTATTCAGGAGAGCAAGAAGATTTACGAGAGTTGATGAATTGCCTGAAACAAGAGTACTCCAAAAATGCTACCAGATGGACAGAGGTCGCCAAAAATATCAAAGGTGTGAGTGAGGAAACAACGACTGGTGTCCACAGGTTGCAACAAATGGCTGATGCAGGAATTCTTCTTTTCCCCGCAATCAATGTTAATGACTCTGTTACCAAATCAAAATTTGATAATATTTACGGTTGTCGTCACTCTGTGATTGATGGCCTTAATCGTGCTATGGATGTGATGATTGGTGGGAAAGTCGTCGTAGTCTGTGGCTATGGAGACGTTGGTAAGGGTTGTGTCCAAGCTCTCGATGGACAAGGCGCACGAGTGATCGTAACAGAGATAGATCCTATCTGTGCTCTACAAGCAGCTGTAGATGGCTATGAAGTGACTACTGTCGAAGATACTCTAGGAAGAGCAGACATTTATATCACCACTACTGGCAACAAAGATATCATTCGTCTCGAACATATGGAAAAGATGAAAGATCAAGCAATAGTTGCCAACATCGGACATTTTGACAACGAAATTCAAGTTGATCAGCTCAACAAATCGGGAGCCCAAAAAATAAATATTAAACCACAAGTAGACAAGTACACTTTTTCAGCGGGTAATTCAATCTATCTCCTTGCTGAAGGACGACTAATGAATCTAGGCTGTGCTACTGGACACCCAAGCTTCGTTATGAGTAATAGTTTTTCCAACCAAGTGTTGGCTCAGATTGAGCTATGGAAAAATGATTATGAAGTTGGTCTATATCGTCTACCAAAACATCTAGACGAAGAAGTGGCACGTCTGCATCTAGAAAAAATTGGAGTGAAGCTGACTGAGCTGACTGATGAGCAGGCTGATTATCTAGGAATTAATAAGAATGGCCCCTATAAATCAGAACACTATCGATATTGATCATGAAACATATAACATATATCATATAACAAAAAAACAATCTCGAATAAATCGGGATTGTTTTTAAATTAATATTTTGTACTTACATTTGTGTTGGGTTTTCTACAATTGATGTAGTTATTATAGTTTTTTTAGAATATGGAATTACATGAAATGCATCCTGACTTAAGTATTGAACATCCTTTTTTACAAAAAATGGAAGTTCGTCGTCAATTTTATATGTCATCCCATTTTTAACATAAAATATTCGTTTTTGGCTGTGTCCTTTTACTGTGAAGATCATTCCATCGTGAGGAACAATATCAGTGATGGGAGAAATTTTTTTGAAGTTGGCGAAGAAGAAATCTGGAACATTTACTACAGTGCTGTCCAGTTTTCGCCATATAGACCTTTGGCTATTTCTTCGCTAGTAATTTCAGCAATTTTGTTACCAGGTAGAACTGCAAATACTTTTGGTGATATGTTGATTTTTATGAGTTAATAGACAAAATGGGGTCATACGCAATATCCCTGAATTAACCGAACAAAATAGGCTACAATTTGGATGAGGATAATTCTTAATTCATTCAAATAATATGCAGGAAAATGAAGAGTCTATTGCAGAAATATTTCTGCCAACAAGAACCACACGGTGGTTTGAGATAATTAGTTATACTCAGGACGAAGACAATATTAGGATTGTTTTGGAAAAAAAAAATATTCCACCGATAAACGAAAATGATAAGGATAAAAAAGTAATTTCCAAAGGATTTTCAGAAATTACAATTAAAGATTTTCCAATTAGGGGCAGGCGCAGTCTACTCACATTTAAACGCAGGTATTGGAAAATTGAAGGTCAAAAAGAATTGCTAAAAAGAGATATACAACTTTCATTTCCAGACACTCAACTTGAAAAATAGTTTGCCGATTTTTTAAATGTAAAAAACTTTATTATTATCCAAACTTAACTTCCAATTTTTCTTTTACTTTCTCCCAACCCGGATACATCTTATCTAAAAATTCCCAAAACTTCTTACTGTGATTTTTATATCTTACATGGCATAGTTCATGCGTAATCACATAGTCAATTGCTTCTTTTTTGGCTTGTATAAGTAATGGATTAAGTGTAACAGTAATTCCCTTAAAGCTACCCCATTTCCGTGCCATAGGAGCAACACGAAGTAAAACCTTTTTTGTATATCCAAAGTTTTCAAACAGCACATCAAATCGTTCTTTGAAAATACTCTTTGCACGTTCTTTATACCAAATATCTATCAATAATTTTGTATGTGCTTTATGTTCTTTGTCTAGTGTTGTTTCTACAATAAATTTACCTTGTGATAACATTACTTTATCTTCTCTACTCTTTTTTACAATAAGCTGATATTGTCGGCCAAGATAATAAAAAGACTCACCAGATACATATTCCTTTTTGTAAATTTTTTTCTTATATTTACTAAAAAAATCTACTTGTTTATCAATCCATTGCCATTTCCTGTGTAAAAATGTTTCAATCTTTTCATCGGTCGCATGTAACGGACACGCAAGAACAATATCTAAACTAGGTTTTACCGTCAGTTTCATTGTTGTTCGTTTTTCTCGAACAAGCTGATATTCCCTTGTATGTTTTCCGAAGATTATCTTGCATTTGTTCATACAGAAAATATCTCATAATTTTTCTTTGCCAAATCAATTGCATGCTCAACAATCGTTTTCATCTCTTCCGGTGTAAGAGAAATACCCCATTCTCCAAGAGCTGTATCATATAGAAAATCATCTATCTTATTGATAATGACACGTTGTACTTCCGTATTTCTCTGCCAATCAATAATCGCTTCATTTCTAATAATTTCAGCAATACCGAGTACAATACAAATACGATTTTTTTCTTCATCAACATGCAGATTCCTATACAAAACATCAGCTCCTAGACTTCTAGAAATTTCATCTGGAAGAGAATCATCTTTTTTTGTAAGAGCTTCTTCACTAATCAATTGCATCTGTCCAAGGGCTTTTGCATCAGCTAGCTTACCACTTCTCATATCACCAAGAAGAGCACGGATTTTAAGTGAAAATCGAGTATAAAATTCTGGATCAGACTCTTTATATTTTTCTTCAATTGTTCTTTCTGTTTGTGCTGCGATTGCTTCTGCCTTTGCGCTGTCTGTTCCCAACGTGTCAATTGTTTGTTGAAATTTTGTTGCATTGGCTATATCAATTTGTTCAGTCAAAAGTGAAACGCCAGCGGCATCAACATATTTATCAAGAATTTTTATTAATGATAATTTGTATTCTCCTAAATTTATCTGATCAGCATAGCGCACACTCGCTGCTTTTCGTAATTCGAGAAATGCTTTTAACTCTCTTTTATACAAATCAATCTGTGAAAATTTATTTGGGAATTCTTGTAGAGCAAGACATTCGTTGAATACACGAACAAAACCACGTACATGATCATAATATTTTTCTCTATCTACGTCATCTTGTAGTGCGTTAATAAGTGCCTCACTATCATCTTTTTTTACACCATTGAAAAAGTCATGCACTTCACCATATGCTTGTTGTAGTTCTTCTACCTTTTCATCTACATCGATAAGAGTATTTGCCATGTCTCCTTCATCAAAGTTCGTAAACAATTGCATGGCTTGTTGCAAATTCTTTGCGTTTTCGGAATAGTCAATAATAAAACCAGCCGTCTTTGGTTTAGCATCATTGTCAAACAATCGATTTACACGAGCAATTGCTTGTAATAAATTGTGATCTTTCAAATCTTTTGCGAGATAAAGAACCGTATTTCGTGGAGCATCAAAGCCAGTCAATAATTTATCTACCACAATGATAATTTCAATACCTTCTTCTTGATGTTTGAAACTGTCAATAACATCTCGTTCATATGATGACATTCCACTATACTTATTTTTAATCTCTGAAATATAATCTAAAACTTCTTTTTTATGATCATCATCTTCCTGTACTATACCATTTTCATCTGACATAACTACACACGTTTGAACATTTCCACGTGCCTCAAGCAATCTATAGAGTAATACGGCCGCAAATTTTGATGGAGCTACGATTTGTGCCTTGAGCCCAGTTCCTTGAAAATTTTCTACATAATGTTTTTCAATATCATATCCCATCTCAGCAATTCGTCCAGGGTTACTTTTCAGTATTTGTTTGGTTATCATCTTTTCCAAATATTTTTTTTGTTCTTCGTTTTTAACCTCATCAAATATTCTATCGACGTGTCTGTCTATGTGTTCAGGTTGCTGAGTCATTTCTACATAACGACCTTCATATATAAGTGGCAAAATAACATTATCCCGAAGTGCGTCATCAATTGTATATTTATCAATATACCCACCAAATTTCAGATAGCTAGCTTTTTCTTTTTTCATGAGAGGAGTACCAGTAAATGCGATATAACATGCATTTGGGATAATACGATTCATCTCCAAATTTGCCATACCACTTTGTGTACGATGAGCTTCGTCAATAAGAACAAAAATATTATCATCTGGATCAACAAATTTTGACCATTTCTTGGCGGCCGCATCAAATTTGTGAACCAACGTAGTAATAACAGATAAATTCTTATTTTTAATTTGCTTCATCAAATCTTCACCTGTTGATGTGCGGTATACTTCTTTTTTGAGATTACAATTTTTAAATGTCTCACTTATTTGCTTATCTAGATCTTTTCTGTCGGTTACAATAATAACCCGAGGATTTTTAATCTCAGGATTTTCAATAAGTGCTTTTACAAACATAACCATGGTCAGTGATTTTCCCGAACCTTGTGTATGCCATACCAAACCACCTTGTCTGCGTGTTCCTGTCTTTGTTTCTTCCTTTTCTTCTATACGTTTGAGTATTTTATGAATAGCAAAGTACTGTTGATATCGAGATATTTTCTTTACACCAGCATCAAACAGAATATAATTTTTTGATAAATCAAGTAAACGTTCAAAAGGAAATAATATTGCCACACTTCTGTCTTGTGCTGAAATCACTCGGTCTGTTTTTTGAGTATGACCGTATGTAGCACCATTCAAATCAATAAGTAATTGCTTGTATATATCTGTATCAATAAGCTTTTCTACAAAAGGACGAACACGTTCATCGAGTTCACTATCTGTCAGATATCTATCCACTTCTGTCTCATGTTTTTCTTTCCATGATGCAAAAAACTTTACTGGTGTTCCCGTCGTACCATACTTCAATTCCGATCCATTTGTAGCGACCAACATTTGAGGGTATGAAAAAAGCTTTGGACATTTTTCTGCTCCTTGATTCCGCACATGCTGTGCCATGGCTTCTGCAACCTCGACGCCAGCTTTTTTATTCTCAATAACCGCAAAAGGGATACCGTTCACAAATACAACAATATCAGGACGAATATTTGAGCGACCAGTAGCCTCAAACTCTACAACCACATGAAAACTATTATTCTTTGGATTTTGAAAATCAATATACTTCAAGCTTTTTGAAACTGATTTTCCGTTAGAAAAAACTTTAACAGATTTTCCACTAGTCGTCGGCATGATGAGATTAAAAATATTTTTTGAGGTATCAATCAGACCTTCATACTGAATATTTTCTAGTTCATCCACGGCTTCCCAAATATCTTTATCAGCAAATTTGAGTGTATCCCCATTCATTTCATATTCATTGATACGACTAAGTGCCTCAAAAGCAATATCTTTGAGAATAAATTTAGACGTATCGCCACGACGTTCTTTTAGTACATCAGCACAAGGAATATAGGTATATCCCATGTTTATAAGTAACTCAACAAACGGCAATTGTGATTGTCGTGCCTCGTCGAAATGTGCGTTAATTAGGTTGTTTTTTGTATTATTCATATAATTTTGACAAATTTTTCTTTTTATTTTATACTTAATATTATTAAGATGAAGGGCTTCCCAAACGGTTAACTACCTAAGGTCACCCTTCTTTTTTTATCCACAGATTATTGACAAATGCACGCTAGCGTGTTATAGTGAAATTACTTTTGACACCTCTACTTCGGTAGGGGAGGTTCCGCTCCGGCTCTTGCCGGAGCCGTTTTTTTATATAAACTGTTTTACAAAAGCATCTTTTACATTCTGCAATTCTTCTTGTTCTACAACACTATCTTTTCTCAATAAACGTCTCGTGCTAATTGCACGTCCTTGCGTGATATTTACAGCTCGTTTTTTATCACTACCCGAGACCCCTACTTGATACCACACTTTCTGATCTTTTACTTGTGTAGTAAGTGGTAAAACAAAACACATGTGTTCATTATATTTTTTGAGTATCAATACTGGACGATGAAATTCTTCCTTTTTTCCATCCATTTCAAATCCAATATTTTTGCCAAGTGCTGTCCACCAAATCTGTCCCTCACGATAAAAAAGTTCTGCAATTTCATTTTTTAAAATTATATCTTCTTTCAAATGATGACGTAGTTTCTTTTTCGTCCAATTTACAAATAATTGACCAATTTCTTGCGCTGTTTTTATATTTTATATTTAACAATTTTCATATTTTCTGATGTTCGGATTTCTCCCGTAACAAGTTTATTCAATAAATACTTTTTTTGTTTTTTAAGTTCGTTTAGTTTTTGTTGGAGTAGAGCTATTTCATTTTGTGCATTTATTAATATATTTACTATAGTATTTTGTTCTTCTGTAGTAGGTAATTCTATTTCTAATTTTTTAAAATCTTTTCCATACAAGTGAACAATCGTTATACCTTGTGCCAATCGTGCTAATTTATGTCTTTTAGTGTGAGTTAAATAGTAAGCTAAAAACTTTGAATTGTATTTTTTCTTTGCTCTTAAAATATTTATATCACCTCCAAGTAAAATATTATCTTCTTCTAGGCATGATGCGATAGCCAAATCCAATGCATTAGTAGTTGTAGAGGCTGGGATGAGAATATCACCAGTCACTGATCTAACCCCTTCTTCTATATCTGTTTTACTAACAATATTTTTTATAATTTCAGAATATTTTGTATAAAGCTGACCATACAAAATACATCCATATTTACCTTTATCATGTAATTTGTCTTTCGATAAACCTTGTCCTTTTTTAATATCACAAATATCCTTTATTTTTACGTTTTTCCACTTCACACTAAACCCAGGCAATCTCACATCACCAGTCAACAATTTCTGCATCAATCCTTTTTTTACCTCTTTTTTGAGTTTGATTTTTTTTGTGAGAAGGTCTATTGTTTTGTCCCATGTTTCGAGGATGGTGACGATGCGGTGTTGTTCGGGGATGGGTGGGACTCTCAATGAACACTCCAAAATATCATCTTTTCGTAGATTCGTCTGATTCACACCATCATCAAAAGATAGAAAATACTTATTTCTATTTAGCAAACTTGTGAGAAATGAACTTAATACTTTTTTGGATCTAAAACCACCTATTCTTTGGTTTAAAGTATACTTTTCATCTTCTTCGATCAGATAGCATTTTGCTATAGCCCTACCATTGGGAACATCACTCATCACCATTGTTACATCTCCTTTTGAAAGTGGTGAAAAGCTCTGATCTGAATACTTTTTAATCTTTCCATCAGATGAAACAAATTTCGAGTTAACAACAATATACTTACCATAATCGACAATATTTTTTTCATGCCCTTTTCCATTCCAAAAATCAACAATATCACCAAGTTTTACTTGTTGCCAGTTAGTTTTATTTTGTATAAAATTATTTTGGATCATAACTCGGAATTATTTGTTTGTGTAATTCATTTGTTTGTGTAATTCAATTGAAATATCCCTAGCACGCTGACAAATACTTTGTAAAAATTCTTCAGTAAATGGGTGTTGTTTTTGTTTATGCATAATTAAGATATTACCTGTGTTTACCATTGGAGCTTTTATATCTACTTGCTCACCAGTAATACCATGTGCCAAAAGTACACGATCATCATTCAGCTGTCTAAGTTTGGAAACCAACTTACCTGTATTTGATAAATAAGGCTCACATAATGTAATTTTTTTACCCATCATCATTTCATCCAAGATTGTATTTTTTAATGATACATCTATATGTTGAAATCTACCTTTTATTAAAAGTATTATATTAAGGTAATCTTCCATAGAATTTAACCATGCAAAAGCACGCCCATATTCAGTTAATAATTCCGGATATTCTTCAATTGGTAATTTATTCATAATAATTATTTTTCATAATTCACCAACTCTAAATTATCAATCCCAACCTCTTCAAAAATCTCATGATATTTTTCTTCCAAATCAAATATTTTATGTAATAAATCTCTTTCTTCCATCTGTTTCAATTCATCATCAGTGTATAATGTATGAAATTCTTTTTTGGCCATTTCTCGAGCAAGCATATCCCAAAATACATAATCCTCATATTCTTTCAAGTCCTGTATTACTTTTTCCATAAATTTTTCATTCAGATATTTCGTTCCTTCAAAAATTTCTACAAATTCACCCATACCGTATTCGTCGGCATGTTCAAGTACAATATTTTCCAAATCGTCCAGTTGTTTGGATCTTTTTTTGTATTTACTATCCACCATATCACCCATAATACCATATACAAAACCGGCAGTTTGCAGAGCGGTAAGGAGTGTGTGATATTGTTTTTTGTCTAGTTGTATATTCATATATTTGTAGGTATGAACCATATTGTTGAAGGTAACAAAATGGTTGTAGATAAAATATTGACTTCTTAATGAAATTAGGGTATATTCTTATTAGGTGTTTGGAGGGTTCGCCCTCTCACGGCTAATACATAAGCTGTAACCAGACACCCACAAAGTATCTGCCTATTGGCAGATTTTTTGTTTTTTAATCCTCTGCAGGATAACCACTATGCAACTTTTTCCTTTTTTTCTCTTTATCTACTCCCCAAAATGGGATAATACTCCAAAATATTGGTAAACTACCATAAATTTCTTTGACAATCACTTTCACACGTACTTCTTCAATAACAGCAATAAATTCGTAGTATTTAATTTCCATTGCAATGGTATCCGTTCTGCTATGCCTGCGGATTTTTTCAAATCCCTTTGTTTCCATAACACCCTGTAATGTACTGCTTTTTTCTAAAATTTTTGGTGCAAGATGCAATAATTTGAAACGCATATATTGATCTTGTTGAGGTCTTGACTGTCTCGGACGTTTAAATTTCAAATGTTCCAACCCTTGTGAGTTGAAACAAATATCTTTTTTCAAAAATGGTGAATGTATACAATCTAAACTTTTGTATAATTCTTCACCTTTTAATTTTACCTCTTGAAAATTTTCTAAATCTAATGACATAGTCTTGGTATTTATTTTACAATATTTAATTGCTTGAGATATCCATTCATCTCTATCTCCAACTTTCTCAACTCTGGATCAATCTTTTTTATCTCTTCAATCGTTGGAAATACCATTTCGCCCACATGGACAATATGGCTGTGGATAATCCTATTATTCTTTTAATTTCTTAACCACCTTATCAAAATCAGACTCAATCCGCTGTGTTTTATTGAACGCATCATATTCTAGTCCTGCTTTTTTCTTTGCCATATCCATAGATACTTTTCCCTTATCATCTAGCACACGGTACTCATTGAATTCAAGAAATTTATTAATACTTTCTGATAATCCTTGCATATCAAGCACTGTCTGATTTTCTACCAACCGTTCAATATAATCAAAATATCCTGTGACAACACGCTCGAGACTTTTTATTTCATCTTCATCCAAATAATTTTTTGCAACAGATGTATCAGTCTTCACTACGCGCCCATCTGGAGATTTTTTCCATGTTTTGAGTCCCATGTACGGAGCATCTCTATTCACTGATTCATATATTTTTTCTGCAGCAGTTTTTCCAGTAATGGCAAAATGAAACTTATTTTGCACCATCGCATAAAAATCATGTGTGATATCTGCGTCCTTGTCATAGTCTATACTACACTCAGCAAACAGGTCGGTAATTTGTTGGTACATCCTTCGTTCACTCGCACGGATAGAACGAATTCTCTCGAGCAATTCTTTGAAATAATCCTTTCCGAGACGAGTGCCATTTTTTAGCAATTCATCATCCATGGCGAAGCCCTTGATAATGTAGTCTCGAAGTACACTTGTTGCCCAACGACGAAAGTGTGTGGCTTGCTTGGAATTCACTCGATAACCGACTGAAATAATAGCATCCAGATTGTAAAAATTGACTTCGTATGTTTTTCCATCACTGGCAGTTGTCCGGAAATTCCGGATAACTGTTTTTTCGCTCAACTCAGCTAATTTAAATATATTTTGCAAATGTTCGCTAATAGTTCGAATATCTACGCCAAATAGTTCAGCCATCATTTTTTGGCTCAACCATACTGTTTCATCATAAATATATACTTCCATATTTACCCCGCCTTCTGGAGAATTGTATAGAAGAAATTGGGAAAATTGTAATGATTCATCAGACATACAATATTGTTATTTCATTATGTTTAGTTTCTTCAAAAACCCTTGCATCTCCTCCTCCAACTTTCTCAACTCTGGATCAATCTTTTTAATCTCTTCAATCGTTGCTTGTATATCAACTTCTTCCTCTTCTTCAAAAGTATCTACATAACGAGTGATATTGAGATTATAATCATTTTCTTTTATTTCATCAGGTTGCACAAGACGAGAAAACTTTTCAATCTCTTTTCGATTCTTATATGTATCTACAATTTTATCAGCATGTTTTTCTTCCAAAATATTTTGCGCCTTTGCATTTGTGAATTCTTTTGACGCTTCGATGAATAAAATATCTTTTTTCTTTTCATTTGCTCCGCCGACTTCTCGTGATCTATCAATAATAAGAATTGCAACTGGAATACCAGTCGTTTGGAATAATCCAGCAGGAAGTCCTATAACAGCATCAATAATGTTTTCTTCAAGAAGCGCTTGACGGATACGCCCCTCTGCTCCACCACGAAAGAGAACACCATGGGGAACAATAACAGCAATACGACCAGTCTTTGGTTTTGCCGTTTCCACCATGTGTGATACAAACGCATAATCACCCTTATCTTTTGGTGGAATACCACGGAAGAAACGATTGTATTTGTCACCCTCGGCATTTTCCGCGCCCCATTTTTTGAGGGAGAACGGAGGATTACTTACGATCACATCGAATTTCATGAGTTTATCATTCTCTATAAGTTGAGGATTGTTGAGCGTATCACCCCATTCAAGCCGTGCTCCATCTTTTCCGTGAAGAAACATATTCATGCGTGATAGTTGGTATGTACTTCCTGTACTTTCTTGTCCGTAAAGACTATAATTTTTTGAACCCTGTTTTTCTACCTCTTCTCCTGCCAAAAGTAAAAGCCCCGCACTTCCCGCTGCGGGATCGCATATTCTATCTCCATCTTTTGGCATTGCTAGTCGAGCCACGAGAGAAGCAACAGAACGCATAGTAAAAAATTCACCTGCTTTTTTGCCTGCATCAGCACCAAACTTTTCTATCATATACATGTAACTGTTCCCAATTACATCTTCATCAATTTCTGTAAGATCAATCGTATGGAAATCATTAAGCAGATGACGAATCATTTTATTTCTTTGCTGAATTTTTCCTAGTTTTGATTCATCATTAAAAACTACTTGAAAAACGCCTTCAAGCTTTGTCCTGTTAGCTTCCTCAATCCTATGAAACGTTTTATCTATTTCTTCACCAATATTATCTTGTTCTTGAATACTGTATATATAATCAAATGAAGATTTTGGCGGAAGATAAAAACGATCAAGTTTCATTTTTTCTGCGATACGTTTTTCATCATCACCAAATCGGTCTTTGTATTTTTGTTCTTGTTTTTTTGAAAAATCACTGAGATATTTAAAAAACAACATGGTTAGGACGTAGTCCTTGTACACACCACCGTCGAGTTGTACACGCGAAGAGTCAGCGGCGGCGTAAAGTTTTTTGTTGAGTTCTTGTTGAGTTATTTTTGTCATATAATTTTATTGATGAATTGATATTATATTATCGGTAAGTGTATTGAGGAGTTGTATCTTTTTTTTCAGTAATATCTTTTGTTGTATTATGTTTGTCATTGTGTCCACAATTATTTTTTGTTTTTCTGTAGGTGGAATTGGTATACGTAGATCAGACAAGTCTTTTTTTGATATTGTTTGCACAGTCGCTCCTGACATGAGGCTTTTCAAACTTCGCTGTCCGCAAAATGAATTGAGATAATACAATAAATATTTTGAAAAAATCTCTTTGTCCTTTATTCGTAGAATATAAAAAGATGACGTTGCTATAATATTTTGTTCAATACCATGATATATTCCTACTTTGAGACCACTAGATTCTGTTCCCCGAGTAGAGAGAAGAATATCCCCAGTTTGCAAAAAAGCATCTGTTTTTATAGAACTTGCATCGACTGGTGTGAGACTGTGAAAATTTATTTCACCGTTGCTATCGATATCTTTTACCTGCACAACCTTATATTCACCATGTTGATCAGAAGGCACGCTTCCTCTGAATGAGTAGCCGGATAATATGTTTGCTAAGTTGGATAGTTTTGTGTCCATATCTTTCTTTATAACAGCATTCTACTAAATCTAAGTATTATTGTCAAGTTTTTGAAACACACAGACTATAATTACATATATAAACAGTAAGACTGCCTATTGGCAGTTTTTGAAATGTCTTGAGCTGAGAATACAGCGAGACACCATAGTATTATTGGAAAAAGAAATTTGGAAATTTTTTAAAAGAAGATGGCGGAAGAGGAACCATCCTCGCTAAGTTCTATCGCAAAGTCTCAAAGGATCCCAGCGAAAGAATTTGAAAAACAATACAAAGAACACCTGTCCGATTTCAAAGATTGGGAACAAAAAGACCATGCTAAGGAATGGATGATTTTTCCTGAAAATATCGGCGAGAGATTAAGCTTGGATGAGGTTGCCATTACCAATGGAGAACTTTACACGGTTCTCACTAACAAACATTTTCATGGCAAGAAAAGAGCCTTGGTGGCTATGATCCAAGGAACCAGATCGAGAG
>Ga0210006_1001997_pt1 | contig 13695 bp, 10 predicted proteins | sample CryGey02umfilter_2_FD_185452 | JGI IMG/M metagenome (GOLD analysis project Ga0210006, IMG submission 185452) | Groundwater microbial communities from aquifer in Utah, USA - Crystal Geyser 4/10/14 0.2 um filter (SPAdes) (version 3) | ecosystem: Environmental > Aquatic > Deep subsurface >... | reverse complement strand
ACGTTAGCTTTTAATGCCAACGTAGCTATCGAATGTGTCAGAACCAAATTTTTAGAGTTTTTACATGCTACAACCTCACATCGAGTCATATTTGCCAAGAATGCGACGGAGGCAATCAATCTTGTGGCTCATTCGTTGGCCGTAACCTATCGTGGACAAGGAGTTAAACCGACTATTATTACAACAGAGGCAGAGCACCACGCAAACCTTCTCCCGTGGATTAACCTACAAAGCAACGAAGGCTTTGACCTTATGGTAATTTCTGTTAAAAAGGACGGAGCAATCGACATTCCGGCTCTCTTAGCTGAGATGCGAAAATATAAAGGTGCCTTTCTTGCTATTACCCATTATTCTAACGTAACCGGCAACATTACCGAGCTAAAACAACTAATCGCTACCGCAAAGGAAAATGACATAACTATACTTCTGGATGCTACCCAATCCGCAGCACATGCCCCCATCCACCTGCAAGACACCCCTGTAGACTATCTCGTTGTTTCTGCCCACAAAATGTATGGACCAGAAGGCATTGGTGCCTTGGTTGTTAGTAATACCGCTTTTTCTTCATTACAGCCATTGATTCTGGGCGGCGGTATGGTTGAAACTGTTACAACAAGTAATTACATCGCCAAAACAGACGAAGGAAAATTTGAGGCAGGGACACCAAACACCGCTGGGATTATCGGCTTTGGCCATTCTCTGGATTACTTATCTTCCATTGGCATAGACACCATACAGCAAGCAGAAAAGAAGCTATCTGAGTATTTCCTAAACAAGGCAAAAATGGTCAAGCAACTGCATTTACTCGGACGAACCGACCTCAATAATCGGTCTCCAATTTTTTCCTTTACATTATCTTCAATTCACCCACACGACGTGGCTGAATTTATGGATCAGCAAGGTATTGCGGTGCGCGCTGGCTATCATTGTGCTGAACCGCTCCATAAGGCATTGAACAGCCCCGGATCTGTGCGCGTTTCGCTATCATTTCTGAATACAACAGAAGAAATTGATTACTTCTTTGCTATACTGTCTGAATGTCTCCTGAAATACGACTAAAAAAGAACCCGCTGGCAATCAAACGCTCACTGGTCGAGACGTTGTTAACCCTAGCCGTTGTGGCTATAGTTATCGGCGGCTATCTACAATCACGTACAAAGGACCTGCAAACCTTCGAATTAAAATACACTCAATTGGAAGCTACGGGGCAATTACTTTACGCTGACACGAAACTTGATTCCACTACGTTCGAAAAAGCCACCGTAATTTCGATAACAGATGGAGATACAATCAAAATTAGACGTGCAGACGATACCGAAGCTGATATTCGCTATATTGGCATTGATACCCCAGAGATTAAACACCAGGAGGCAGGTACCGACGAACCTTATGGACCTCAGGCGGCGGCTTTCAATAGTTGGCTTGTATTAAACAAGGGAGTCTACATCCAAAAAGACACAGCCGAAACTGATAAGTACGGACGATTATTAAGGTATGTTTATCTAGAAAACGGAATAATGGTAAATTATGCACTTATTCGCCAAGGGTATGCGACAATCTTAACAGTCCCCCCAAACGTGGCCTTTCAGCAGCAATTATATAGTGCTCAAGAGTTAGCGCGCAACGAAGGATTAGGCCTATTTAAACCCGAGTAGATTTCGCTCAGTTTTGTCGCGGGTTGGTGCTATAATGAATCTGCATGATGGCCTTTATTAAAGAGCACGAACAAACGATATTCTGGTTACTTTTAGCTCTCGTTTCCGTTGTTAGCTATGGTGGCTACTTGTATTGGTTTAGAGTAACAGCACCCCAGGCTAGTCCATCGTTGATATTAAACCTGCCGACATGACATTCATACAAATCAGAGAGAAAATTCGACATTTTGAAAGCAAGCTTATCGCTATTTCTGTCTTTATCGGCACAATTTCCATTATCGGCAAGCTGCTGGGTTTCTTTAAAGTGCATCTTATTGCCCGTCTTTTCGGAACCAGTAAAGAAACAGATATCTTCTATGCAGCCTTTGCCTTGCCCGATTTGGTTTTTGCGTTACTGGTCGTGGGCACCGTTAACGCAGCACTAGTTCCCGTGTTTATCAAAATTTTGAAGAAAGGCGACGCGAAGACACTCCACATGACTCTTAATACCGTCATATCAATACTATTTGGGTGTATGCTGTTTCTATTAGGAATACTTTACTTCACAATGCCGGCGATTACCCACTGGATTTTCACCAGTAAAGAAGTATTAAAGGCGTTCGAACTAACCCTCGATTTGCCCACAAACACGAATCTTTACTACGAAAACCTATTTGTAAATCTATCTCGTTTAATGTTGGTTTCACCGCTGCTTCTCTCTGTAAGTAGCGTTTTTGGCGCTTATCTGCAAGCGCACAAAAGATTTATTTCTACTGCACTAGCCCCCTTGTTCTACAATATTGGAATTGTTGTGGGAATTACCTTCTTTGTTAAGTTTGCACCACAGTTCGGCGTGTATGCACTTTGTTATGCGGTTCTTCTTGGAACGGCTTTGCATTTTATTACCCAATCAGTTGGCGTATTACTGCTACACGAGAATGATTTTTCGTGGTCTTTCGGAATCAATCGGTATGTAAAGGATATCGCAAAACTATCCCTCCCTCGAGTATTCGGTCTTGGAGTAGAGCAATTGGCCATAACCTTTAATACATTTTTAGGATTTACCCTTGGAACTGGTGCTTTATCTGTATTTAAATTTGCAAGCACTCTTTCTCTTGTGCCTGTCGATTTACTTTCAGGAACACTATTGCAAGTGCTTTTTCCTCGACTAAATGAAAGAGCACACGAAGATGATAACCATAAATCGCTTAACGCTTTATATTGGAGAACGCTTATTCTGCTATTTCTGTTGGCGATACCCATTATTGTTTTATTTATCGTGCTACGCGTACCCATTGTCCGTCTTGTCCTTGGAGCAGGGCGATTTACATGGACGGCCACGGTGATTACCAGTTTTACTCTTGCCTTTTTTACACCAATAATATTGCTGCAATCACTAGCTGCGTGGAATATCCGGACTTTTTATGCCATTAACAACACTAAGACACCGCTTTTCATTAGCATCCTCGGTGTTACTCTTAATATTCTATTCAGCATTGGTTTTACAAACTTTTTCTCACATTACCACGAACTCCTTGCATCATTTGCTTCAGTGTCCTTATTTGTTTCATCAATTCCTTCGATTCTTAATTGGTTCTTTGTTCGAGGAACGTCTTTCGGTGCTGTCGCAGGACTTGCTTTTGGGATTTCCCTCAGTTTACTTGTCGAAGTAGCGTTAAGCTTCTGGCTATTATCGAAGAAAATAGGTTCATTGGATTATGCAAAAAAAACAACTCATTGCTTTGTCACGCTTAGAAAATTGGTCTGGAGCGGTGTGTTGACCTTTGTATTGTCATATCTTACCTTCAAAGCTGCAGATCTACTATTTGATACAACCAAAACCGTTAGTATTGTTGGAATTTCAGGGCTGACCGTGTTGGTTTGCGTCGCTTCTTATGCATATTTAACGAGAACAGTCATCAAAAACTACGTGAATGTCAGACAAGTTCTCCGCTCGCTTAGGCAGAAAGTCGAACCCCGAAGTGAAGACATAGATATCCCGGGCCTCACGGCCTAGCTACTTCGTAGCAAAAACATTTTCAATGAAGTTATTTTCTCATATTTGTGGATTTCGCTATTTCTCCTTTTAGTGATACTATTGGCACATAAACACCTTAAATAGATACATACGTCACGCACGCGCGCGCGAAGAGCTCGAGAAAATTATTGAAGCACTTTGTATTGATAGTGTTTTCGGAGTATTTACCCGCCCGGCATTTCAAAAGATAGTATTTCCACAGGTAAAAAATTTTATCACCGCAGTTATTTTCGCTGATATTAATGAGTACTACGGGCAGAGCCCGTAGTTTACCGAGCGGTTTCAATTATTGGCCAACCGTATTAGAAAATCACTTGCAAAAGAGGGGATGAATGCAACCTTCGCCAGCAAAAAACTGTCGGGCGTGAAGAAATGGAGTGACTTCGAGAATACAATGGAAAGCCTTGTCGCTGAAGTTGCAAACAAAAAAACAAAAGCCCCCGAAGTTATGCCGTAGTAGGCAAATCTCTATAATCGACCCACCAATTGCCCGATGTTTCCGTCGAGATCTTTGAATGTTGCGTAGTATATATCCATAGTTGGTGACTTAAAAGGCTGAGCAATAAAATCGACACCCTTTTCGGACAGTTCTTGATACAAAGTACCCACAGATTCGACAGAAATTTCAAACATAATGCGGTATGGATCCTTGTTTGCTCCGTGAACTTCTGAGTGCTTTCCGCACCAGATCCAAGAGTCGCCAACTATCAACGTAATTCCCGTATCCTTTGGGTCCTCGTACGAGAACTTTGGATCGACTTCAAAGCCAAATTTTTCCTGATACCATTGCGCCAGTCCTTTGTAATCTTCCGACCACAAGAGAATCCCCTTTAGGGTAACGTATTTCCCCATATTCTTGTTACAATAAACTATCCGTCCCATACTAGCCAATTCACTAATTGTCCAGTTCTTCCACTTCCGAAATGCTCGTCACTAACACTTCGCGAGGTTTTGCACCATTTGAACCTGCCACAATGCCAATTTTTTCCATCAAATCTATGTACCTTGCTGCACGATTAAACCCAACTTTTAGATACCGCTGAATGGTAGAGGCGGATCCTTTTTGCTGCTGAATCACTAATTCGACCGCTTGTCGGAAGAGCGGGTCGTGAATTTCCTCACCAACCTCACCATTACCTGAAGTCGTCCCGGCTGTACCTTGGAATTCATCTATTCCAGGCATACACCAATCACCTTCTGGATCAAGTTGCATTGCCTGTGTTCTGATATAGTCCGTCACCTTGTTAACTTCCTTTGTGGTTATAAAGGCGCCTTGTAAACGGCGAATCTTCGCATTATCCGGGGTTTTAACCAACATATCACCCTTACCAATCAATGTCTCCGCACCTTGCTGATCGATGATAACACGCGAATCGATACCGGAAGTTACTGCCAAAGAGATGCGGGCAGGAATATTGGCTTTAATCAATCCCGTAATAACATTAACACTCGGTCGCTGCGTGGCCAAAATCAAGTGAATTCCAGTCGCTCGAGCCAACTGTGCCAAACGAACTATCTTCTGCTCTACGTCTCCTTTTTTGGTCAACATAAGGTCCGCCATTTCGTCGATAACAATAATGATGTTTGGAATTTTGTATGTGGACTCTTCGTTAAAGTCCTCCAAATTTCTCACTTTTGCTTCCTTAAACAATTGAAGACGTTGTGCCATTTCGTGAATTGACCAATCTAACGCATGGATTACCTTGTCCATATCATCAATCGCAGGAGTTAGGAGGTAGGGGATATCGTTATACGGGGTCATTTCTACACGTTTTGGATCGACTAAAATAAGTCGCAGTTCGTCTGGAGTAAACTTCATGAGCAAACCAGTAAGAATAGTGTTAATCGCAACAGACTTTCCAGTACCAGTAGCACCACCAACCAACACGTGAGGCATACTGTACAAGTCAATAACCGAAATTTCGTTACGAATGTCTGCACCAAGCGCCAATGGTAGTTTTTTGGTTTTTCTAGACATTTCGGAAGAGCCGATAACCTCGCTAATACGAACTGTACGGCCAATTTTTCTAGGAACTTCGATACCAACAAGAGATGTGCCGCCAATCGTTTCAATACGCAAAGAGTCAGACGAGGCAGCAAGAGCAAGACCGATATCGTGTGAGAGCGCCTTTACTCTTGAGACTTTGGTTCCTACTGCAAGATTAAGTGCATATTGAACGACGGAGGGTCCGACATACACTTTGGCGACACGCGCTTGAATTTTGAAACTGGAAAGCGTCTTTTCGATTAATTTACTTTTCTCTATTAAATCTTCGCCTTTTTCGGTAGTTTCTGTTTCAGGTGGATCTAGCAACTCAAGCGGAACCATGGTCCATTTTTTGAATTTTTCTACATACCTGTTTCGAAATTCTTGCTCAAGATCTGATATTTGAACGTTCTCACCATCTTCCCATTTGTTGCCTCGTAAATCTTGCCCAAAACTCATGGTTATTTTTGGATCTCCTCCATGCTTTCCGGGTGCTTTATCCGCGTCTAACTCTGGAAGATCCACATCAGCAATATCCAATTCTTTTATTTGCGGATTGAGCGTATTTTCAATATCCAGCTCGTGCAAACCGTCTTCTTGTTTAGCATTTCTCCTCAATTCCTGCGTTTGTGCGTTCATTATTTCAGGTCTTCTCTCTGATTCCGGAACCTTGCCCGTCATTGCTTGAAAGAGTGAACCGAAGAACTTGCCAATAAAGGAAAATATCGCTGTTAACACTTCTCCTGCTTGTTCTAACGATAATCCGCTAATAACGGAAAGGGACAGGATAACGGTTGCCCACAACACGCCAACTTCGGCGGGGCGACCTAGAAAGCTTTGTAGCCACTGGTGCATTGCTGCACCTATTGAGCCACCACCGCGGGCTTGCACTGCTTCGGAGTACGAAAGTGTCTGATCGCCTTGATCGGCAATGGCGGAAAATAACGGCAGTGCCGCGATAAGCAGAAGCAATAGTCCCGTTAAAAAGCGGTCACTAGTCACAAAGGTTTTTACGCCTACCATACGAAGCCCAAGCACGATAGAAATTGCGCCTAAAACGTAGGTTGTCTGCCCAAAATTTGACTGGATCAGTAAAGGAATAGTGCCCGGTAACGAATTGTTAAAAAAGAGTGAACCACCAATAGCAACAAAAACAAGACCCAAAAAGACTTGGGTTTCTCTGCTTTTTATCGTCAAGCCTTTGGATTTTGAGGGGCGTCCACGTTTTGCCATACCTCGTCATTATACACGATTTCTAGTCAAAAACGGTGTTTTCGGTGAACACTTTCACCACAATTCTCTCATGCAAATGATACAATACCATTGTATGAACGAAATTTACGACTTAGTGATTGTTGGTATGGGGTTTGCCGGATATTCCGGAGCTATTTACGCAGCTCGCTACGGCTTAAAGACACTCATTATTGGCGAAGTTTTCGGGGGACAAACCGTCGAAGCTCATCTGATTGGTAATTATCCCGGATTCGAAGAAATTACGGGTATTGAACTAATGCAGCGGGTGCAACAACAAACACTCAAGCTGGGCGTAACCGAGCTTTATGAAAGAGTAGAGCACCTAGAAAAGACAATCTCAGGTTTTACCTTGACACTAAAAAGCAGGCAAACCATACAAACCAAAAAGGTACTCCTTACCATTGGCAAGACCAGACGAAAATTAAACGTTCCAGGAGAAAAAGAACTTTACGGCAAAGGTGTGACGTATTGCGCTACTTGCGACGGCTATTTCTTTAAAGGGCAAGAGGTTGCCGTTATAGGTGGCGGAGATTCTGCCGTTACTTCGGCACTCTTCCTCTCAGGTATCTGTTCAAAAGTGCATATATTGGTTCGCGGAGATCAACTAAGGGCCGAAAAGTATTGGATTGATAAACTGAACAGTAACCCGAAAATCACCCTTCATTTAAACACCGGAATAGAACGATTTAACGGCACCGATCACTTAGAAAGTGTTTCTACAACAAATCCAGATTTCAAAACACTCGATATACAAGGGGCTTTTATCGAGGTTGGGCACGAACCAAACAAAATATTTACCGAGGCCATCGGAGTTGCCACAGATGAACAGGGTTTTATCATTGTTGATAAAACTCAAAAAACTTCAATAGATGGGCTTTATGCAGCAGGGGATAGTACTAACGCCTCAAACAAGTTTGCACAACTGCTGACAGCAGCAGCAGAAGCAGCCATTGCAGTAGAGGCAATGGCAACAACCAACTAATTCCGTCAAAAAATACGAACAGAAAAGAATCTTTCCCTACTTCTTTGCTTGCATATGTTACGTGTTGTCCCACGGTTGTTTCACTGATGTGGACAGGACACGGTCTCATGTTTCCTTGCGCGAGTGTTCCATGGCGATTCCACGTGGTGCTATAATTGTTGATAAGGCAAGGAAGGAAATGGTTCCGTATTTTCGAACGTAGGTCGATTTACTTGGAAAACAGCGTTTTAAACACAAACTGGAAGTCTTTGACTACTCTGGCTATCTGGCGCTTCTTTATGTCCCCTTTACCCCCAAAAATCATGCGGTAAATCCACGCCAAGTGCAGCTTTTCTATCATTGCCGGCTCCTTCTTTTGATAGCCCGCTACAATTTCGATTGAGCGTCCAACATTAAAGCCAATACCAAAATTTACTTTTCTTTTCAGCATTTCGTCAATAAAGCGCTCTCCATTGGGCGCCGTCATACCAACAAAGAGAAGATCAGGTCTTTTTGCATTAACATCCACAGCGATAGCATCGAGCATTCCCTTGTTTTCAAAGAATCCAAAGGGAGGTGTACTTATCCCAACAAAATTATTCTTCAGATTCGGATAGGCGGCAATAAAGTATTCTCGAACTTTGTACGGAACATTCCCAAATCCGCCCGCCAGATATATCGTATATGGAAGATTCTCGTTTCCAATCATATTGATAAGTTGGATAAAGAGAAAAGTACCCTCAATAAGCTCCTTGGGCTGAAAACCTAGAGACGCTTTCCCATACAACATCAAAGGAGGATAGCCATCTGGGGTTTGTAAAAACGCTTTTGTGTACATTTCTCGAATCTCCTTATTTTCAACTTCAATGAGAAGTCGTAGATGGTCCAAGTTAGTTGTTACAACCAGCCCTGTCGGTACTTTCTCTACATTACGCTCGGTAACATATCGCTGGCGCAATCGCTCTAGGATGATGTCTAACGCTTCTTTTTTGGTTCCTGTAAAAACGCTTAAGAAAGGTGCCCGAAACAGAGGAAACGGGTAATTTACTCCCCTGGCATTGTTCCTGTTTGCCAACACGCCAGCAAGCGTCTCTTTGACAATTCCCAACAATCTTGCTGGTAACGATAGGTCATTATCGGCCAATTTCCATCTTTCTTCAAACGAAGCCCTTTCTTGGGGATTACCACCAGAAAGCACGATTTTATCTGCGTATGCCTCTGCAATTTTCTCGATTTCTGTGTCATCAACCTCCCAAATCTCAGGTGAATCCATCTCTTTCATATAATTCAATTCATCAACTGTTTGTGGCAAACGCACGAGCACTCGACCGTCACGAATCAATATTTGGTGCGAATATACCAAAATTCTTGCTTGCAAAGACAACGAAAAAGGCGAAACCAGTGCGGTATGCAAGAGCCTCTGGGCGTGCTTAGTTACAACGGCTATTTTAAACAATTCGTCTAGGAAGACAGGATTAACTACCAAAACGAAATTCCGGCCAGCCTGCAACCGTGAGCTATCACTTAGTGGAAACTTGTTCAGAACCATACGGTATTGTACTTTGATTAGGACTGTTTCTCAATTTTCTTGAGAATTTCCATATTTTCCTGAATTTCACCTTGAATACTCAACATATCCGGCTCACTTAGTTCCATTTCTGCAGCAGCCAACCTTTTTCTGAGAACCTCCATACGTAGCGCCACGCATTGCCTTTTCAGTCGAGTCCACGCTTTAAAGAAATCTAGTATTACCTCGTCGGTAATCACAATACTTGCTGCCATTTCGGATAACCCGATTCTTTCAATAAGAGCGGTGATTTCTGTGTTCTTTCCCGATATTTCCGCTATCCAACGTGAGAATTCTAGCGCTACCTCGTTAGTAAACCGTGTATAGACCGTTTCCCACGTAACTTTGATCTTTTTTGTCTTTTTATCTAGAACACTGAGAACAATATGCTCGTGTTTCTTGGCAAATTCAGACATCAGTTGGAACAATTCTTGCTGCTCTTTTAGAGGGAAATAGCTAAGTGCAACCGTTGTCTTTTCCATAACCAATGTTACAAGCGGGAAGAGCAGAACCAGCGCAAGCACATACTCTGAGGTTGATAACGCACTCTGTCGTTGTTTTAGCTCATCTCTGATATAGGTCGGCGGAACTGTTTTTTGAATTGCAGCCAAAATACCTTGTTCAGACAGGCCAAGAGTATCAGCAAACTGCTTTGCAAGGATACCTTGTTTGAGTTCTGGAGCAGAACCCAGAATTCCAACTAATTCATGGAGCTTTTGTTCAAATATCGTTAGGTCCTTTTTCATTAGTCCCTTCAAAATGGCCAGCTGCACCGCAAAAAACTCTTGCGGATGTGCTGCGCGATCCTTCCAATCATCAGGGCGTTTTTGAATGAGTTCATCAATATCTTTAACGTCTTCAGGTAGCGAAATCACATAGGGCATCAGCTCTTGCGCAAGCGCCAGTTGGACGCCCCGTAAAATAGATTTCTGCCCAGCTGAATCGTTATCAAAGCAAAAAGCGACATTTTTAGTGAACCTAGAAATTAGCCCTAATTGGGTATCAGTCAAGCCGGTTCCTAGAGGTGCCACAATATTCTCGACCCCGGCTTGTTGAGAGGTGATGGCGTCAATCTGGCCTTCACACAATATCGCCATGTCGTTTTTATCGATAGCCTCCTTTGCACCATGTAGCCCAAACAGAAGAAAGCGTTTTTTGTACAGTACACTTTCAGCCGAATTCAAATATTTTGGACGAGGATCATCTTTAGCCATAACTCTGCCGCTAAAGGCAACAACGTGGCCGGCGGTATCAAAAACGGGAAACATTAAACGATCGGTAAACTTGTCGTTTCCCCGTTCATTTATAAACCCAGTAGCTTTAATCTCTGCTGCCGTAAATCCTTTTTTTGCAAGATAATTTTGTACTAATTTTTGATCGAAAGGTGCGTAGCCGACTTTGAATTTTATCAGCGTTGCCTCAGATAACCGTCTTCGATTTTTAGCATAGTCTAAGGCGTTTGCGCCTTGCGGTAACTTCATTAAAATATAATGGTACAAGTCCGCAACAATAGCGTATGCTTCGCGTAGTCTCGAAATCATTTTCACCGCCGGATCGTCACTCTTTTGCAATTTTATTCCCAACTCTCCAGCAAGTTTTTCTAATGCCTGCGGGAATTCAATATGCTCAATCTTTTCTATAAATTTGATTACATCGCCGCCTTCTCCACACCCAAAACATTTATAGTATCCTAGCGTTGGGTTCACACTAAAAGAGGGCGTTTTCTCAGAATGAAAGGGACACAGGCCGGTGTAGTTTCGCCCAGCCTTCTTCAATTTCACATAACGAGAAATAATCGCAACAATATCGGCGCGTGTTTTAATTTCTTGTGCATCAGAGTTTGTATTCATTCGTTTGTTAATCTGTGGGGTAGCTACTCAATTATACTAGATATCCAGCAACTCTTTCTTCAATTGTTCCAAGGCTCGGTAGGGAAGCAGAGCACAAGAGGCACGTTTGTCAGTTTCTTGCATGGAAAAGGTGGCCAGTAGTTTTTTCTTTTCCTTTTCGGTATCTATAGCGGAAAGTAGTTTGCCCTCAATTTCTTGGCACAGAAATTCAGCACTTGCCAAACAAATCGAGCAGGCGGAACCTTTGTAAACTATTTTTTCGATTTTGCCACCTGCTTGTTCGCCTTGCAACGTTATTTCGTCCCCGCAAGAATGATTGCTTGCCTCAAAGACTTTTATACCAAGGATAAATCCAACTAATCGGTGGGCTTGCTTCTCTGTAAGCTTCCGTATCAGGTGCTCGTTCATTCTGAATTATACGTTTTTATGGGCGTCCTTTCAACATTTCTTGCATAAGAGGTGCTGAAGCGGTGAGTCTGGCACATGCACTTGTTAAGTGCCAGACTGTTTCGACCTATACCCTTCTACTGCCATCTTTATTTGTTTAAAATGCTCTAAATAGTGATTATCTTCACCTTCGTCAAAGACCCAAGCATATTTACTGCCTTGTTTACGTAACTTATCAGTTCCAATACTTTGAATTGCCAAGTCAAAAGCATTTTCTGATTCTTTAAACCTTCTCAGTATTTCCTTTCCAGAACGATCTCGCAATTGACTTACATGTTTTTGATTGAAATCTCCGTAGTCATCTGTTTTCATAAACCAAGGGGTTTCGTCTGTCATCCAGATTCTCGGTACTTCTTGCGATGCCATTTCAATCCAGCCAATAAGATGACTTATTATATCTTTCACAGTCCAAGAATCGAAAACAATAAGCGCCCATTCTTGTTCTGATAGGTTGTCTAAATAGGAAACCAATTCTTCATAAATGTCTGCAGTGTTAACCATGAAGCAAGTATACATCATATTCCTGCTTAGAAGCGTATCCTGAAAGAATTGGGGAAGGGATTTACTGCTCACTTTGTTCCCAGCACGTGCGCGTGCCGACACTCGCAAGCTCGTGTGGCTCTTGCCTACGAACCGTCGGTTCTCACACATTTTCATTTTCGTTTCAGAATTTCCCTCTTTGAGTACTCCGCTTTCAGTTTTCGGTTCTTGAGCGTAAAAGAATTAAAGAATTTTAATTCTTTAGCGAAAGAGAGGAAGGGATTCGAACCAACATATCATATAGTATTTACAACTGACGAAGCTATGGGTGCTTTATGCTCCGTTTTTGTCATTTGGTTCGAACACCTACTACTAGGTAATTGGATCGCTTAGTAGATAAAATAGGACCTACAATATAATAGGTAAACAAATTTCAGTTACATGCTCGTAAGATTCGAGATAACCATTATAGTTCGCTTTTATATATACCTCGTATTGGTATGAAAACTTAGTATCTTCTTGAAATCCTTTATACTTTGCAAGCTTTTCAAGCTCACTCCAAAAGTATATTAACTCGCGTGCCGGTCCTAAATGTGCGTATTTGAAAATAGAATGAACAGGCAGGGTAAGCTTCTCAAGCTCAGTTTCAATGTTAACTCCAGAGGCCTTGACACCAATAACAATATCGGTCTGCTTAATATCGTATTCTCCATTAGGGTACAACACATACAAGCTTTGGCCGATTGAGGTAGGTAGTAGAGAAATAAAGTTATTTATGAATGAGCCGATTTCATCATAAGTACCTCTATATCTTTTAACATAGAGTGTAACTGCTTCAATTTTTTCAACGCTCCCAGTAATAATGGAGCCTTCTGCAATGTTTTTAATATATTCATGTAGCTTTTTCTCTCGAAATAACAATTCTGCAATGTGTTTTTGTATTGCATGTGCATGCAACTTGAAACTGTTGTTCAAATTGCTACGACTGGTCAGTAACTTTTTGATCTCGCGAAGCGGTATTCCCAATGAAGAGAGTAGATAGATAAAATTATAAACAAATAAATCATTTAGAGAGTAATATCTATAGCCATTTGCCTCTCTTTTGGTTAATAAGAGCTCCTTTTTGTCATAAAATTGCAATCGTCTTTTTGTTGTTTGGACAAGTTTTGCAAACTCGCCTATACTAATATGAGTATTGTTTGCCTCTTGACTATTACGTTGCGTCATAGATTATTATACAATAATGTTACAAGAAATTGAATCGGCTCGAGATGTTCTTACAAATGATCAACGCGCTATTGCGCGCGAATTAACTGCCTACGTTTGGGAATACTACAGCAATCTTGAAGAGCCGATCGTGCCACTTTCCAGAATCGCAAGACTGTCACAGCCTAAGGATGTGCATGAATTTCCAGTTGATGAACATTCAAAAACAGTGGGACTGTTAACCGCTCAATTGTTGGGTTCTGACCCAATA
>Ga0210006_1001994_pt1 | contig 13717 bp, 17 predicted proteins | sample CryGey02umfilter_2_FD_185452 | JGI IMG/M metagenome (GOLD analysis project Ga0210006, IMG submission 185452) | Groundwater microbial communities from aquifer in Utah, USA - Crystal Geyser 4/10/14 0.2 um filter (SPAdes) (version 3) | ecosystem: Environmental > Aquatic > Deep subsurface >... | reverse complement strand
ACAATAATTTTAATTCTTCCACCGGATTATTTAAAGGTAGCTCTGGTGGATGGTCCGAATCAGCCCCGCTTATTGCTTATTCTAAAATATATTTAGTTAGTAAAGATAGAATTTATTTAGAAAAGGCAAATAATTTGATTGAAAGTTTGAAAAGAGAGAGAAAATTTATTGATTATGAAGAAAGTGCTTTTTCTGACTTTGAGAGTGAAGATCCAAGTGTATTTCTTTCTACACATATACAGTATATTATCGCTTTTTTTGAGTTATATAAAGCTACAAATGACTCTAGATACCTTGAACTAGCAAGGAATTTTATTAATTTTGGTGTTGGCCCAATGAATCTTTATGACGTTTATCCTAATGGCATTTATGATTCTTGGTTTGATAAAGAACAAAGAGTTCCTTTTATTAGTCATGATATTAATAGTATAGGTTATTATATTTCGGAGGACGAGATAGGCAGGATACTTCAATTGTCTAAACATTATTGTACTGGAGATAATTTTTATTTTTTAATTGATTTGTTAGATTATAAAGAATTTAGTAAATTGGATGAAATAGGTGAAGGTGATTGTGGCAATGGGATTATTAATGGAGGAGAGGTATGTGATAGTGATAGTAAAGGGTGTGTTGATAGTAATGGTTATTCTGGAAGTCAGAGTTGTAATATTCAGTGCGATGGTTTTGATTTATGTACAACTGAGGAGCATTGTGGTGATAATATGGTTAATGGAAATGAGCAGTGTGATGATGGGAATAAAGTGAATGGAGATGGATGTTCTTCAACTTGTTTAATAGAAGTTACAGCAAATACTACTTGTATTGATAAAGATGGTTTTAATACTGCAATTGCCTCAAGTGTTGAGTTTGAAGGAGTAGAGTATATTGATTCTTGTGTTGATAGTATTAGAGTGAAAGAAAATTATTGCGGATTTAGCATTTGGAAAATGACTAGGATTCATAAAGAAAGTGTAAAAACATGTGAGTTTTCTTGTGAGAATGGAGCTTGCGTTGGGCAGGAAGAAGCATTTTATGAAGTATGTAAAGATAATGATCCTAATAATGATTTAGCAATAAGTGGAATTGTTATTTTTGATGGTCAAGAGTATAAAGATTCATGTGAAGAAGCTGGTTTAAGTGTAAGGCAGTATTTTTGTGATAGTAATCAAAAGTTAAGAAACTTTGTAAAAAGATGTCCTGAAAGGTTATTTTGTAATGAAGGAGTTTGTAAATAGCGAGAGTATTTTGATGAAGATATTTGAGACAGAAGGAAAAGGAAGTTATGATACAAAATGAAAAGAATAATTGTAGGAGTAATTTTGATAGTTTTATTTTGTATTATATAAGAAACGATTTAGTCATTTGGGAGCATAATTTAAAAACTTGTTTTGCATTTTTATACTGATTAAAATGAAATATTCTGAACTTTGTGAACTGTATGATAAACTTGGCAAAACTAGCAAAAGACTTGAGAAGATGGATATTTTAAGTGACTTTTTAAAAAAACTTGCTAAGAGTAAAGGAGATAATGAATGGATTTATTTGTTGCGTGGAAGAGTGCTGCCGGATTATGATTCTCGAGAGTTTGGTATTTCAAGACAGTTGATAATAAAGATAATTTCAAAAGCTTCTGGAGTTTCTTCTGAAATTGTTACTAAAGATTTTAATAAAGTTGGAGATTTGGGAGAGGTTGCTGAAAGTTTAATGGCTAAAAGAAGACAGCATACTTTGTACAGCTCGTCTTTGACAGTTGAAAAAGTTTTTACAAACTTAAGAAAAATATTTGAAATGGAAGGCAAAGGAAGTGTTGATAAAAAAGTTTCTTTAGTTGCTGAGCTTTTGATTAATGCAAACGGGCTTGAAGCTAAGTATCTTATAAGGATTGTTTTAAATGACTTAAGGATTGGAGTTGCAGACTCTAGTTTGAGAGAGGCTATTGCAGAAGCATTTTTTCCATCTGAAAGAAAAGAAATGTTAGCTAGAATAGAGGAAGTTTATGATTTGGCAAATGATTTTGCCCTTGTTTTTGAAGCTGCAATAAAAGGCAAGAAGGCATTTGATAATATTGAAGTACTTCCTGGAAAAGCTATGAATGTAATGTTGCCTGTTAAAGTCACAGAGATCAGCGAGGCGTTTAGAATATGCGGAAAACCTGCAGCTATAGAACATAAGTATGACGGGTTTAGAGTTGTCATCTCTAAAAGCAAGGACGGAAATATCAAGCTTTTTACAAGGAGATTAGAAGATGTAACTAATCAATTTCCAGATGTAGTTTCTGTTGTTGAAAAAAACATTAAGGGAGAGAGTTTTATTGTTGATTCTGAAGTAGTGGGCTTTGATCCTAAAACAAAAAAGTATAAGCCATTTGAATCCATTTCACAGAGAATTAAAAGAAAATATCATATTGAGAAATTAATCAGTGAGCTGCCTGTTGAGATAAATGCATTTGATGTTATTTACTGCAACGGAAAGAGTTATGTTAATGTTTCATTTGCCGAGAGAAGAAAACACTTGGAGAAAATGATTAAAGAGGAGAAGATGAAAATCAGGCTGTCTTACCAAATAATAACTGATAGCGAAAAAAAAGCTTTAGAATTTTACAACAATGCTTTGAAAATTGGAGAAGAGGGCATAATGATCAAAAGCCTGGATTCAGTTTACAAACCTGGCAGAAGGGTTGGGCATATTGTCAAAATGAAACCCGAGAGCAGAGATTTTGATTTAGTTATAGTTGGAGCAATGCACGGTACAGGAAAAAGAGCTGGATGGTTAACCAGTTATATTGTTTCATGCAAGGATAAAAAAACTGGTAAATTTTTAGAAGTTGGAATGGTAAGTTCTGGGTTGAAGGAAAAAGAATCAGAAGGAACAACTTATGAAGAGATGACTAAAATGCTCAAGCCCTTAATCGTAAGTGAAAAAGGAAGAATTGTAAGAGTTAAACCTAAGATTGTTGTTAGCGTCACATACCAAAATATTCAAAAGTCTCCCACATATTCTTCTGGATATGCAATGAGGTTTCCAAGAATAACTGCTTATAGGCCTGATAGAAACACAAACGATATTGCAAATTTGAACGACATAAAAAAAGAAGCGAATTAGTAACTTTTAAGTAATAACTATATATTTTTTTATAATAATCTTTATAAACCAATTTGTTATTGCAGTATTATGGGTTTTAAGGGATTGATAAAAAATATTTTTTTGTTATTGTTTGTAACTGGCCTGGTATTTTTCTTAAACGTATTAGCTATTCCTGCTGTTTTTGCACAAAATCAATGTAGTAATGATATTCAGTGCGGGTTTACAGGATTTTTTGGAAGCGAATTCTGTAAAAATGATGATGTTTACAAAAACTATCAAACTGCTTTATGTAACGAACAGTGCCAAGTTAGTGTAGAAGAAAGATTAGTTAATGATTGTGACGACGGTGATGGTGGTACATTAGATACATGTATAGAGGAAGAAAACCTAGCTTATTGTAATCACGACCTTGTACAATGTGTTGAAAATGATGAGTGCGGAAGTCCGACAGAGCATTTCTTTTGTCAAAGTGGAGATGTTTGGCATCAGGTAAATAATCCAGTTTGTAACACTAATGCTAGCCAGTGCATATTTGATTCTTTTGATGAGCTATATGAAGACTGTCAATATGGATGCAATAATGCTTCTTGTATAATTCAAATTGCCTGTAATAGTAATGCAGACTGTCCAAGCCCCATTATTTCAGACAACTTTTGTTTTAGCGATGATGTTGTAAGAGAAAATACCAGTTATACTTGTGTTTATCCTGGAAGTGCTGCCAGTTTTTGTCAGCAAAATACTCAAAAAGAAATAGTACAATACTGTTCTAATAGTTGTTCAAATGGTCATTGCACAGCTGATAATGATGATAATGACGATAAGGAAAGAGGAGGAATTAAAAATTTTGATGATTTAGACCCTTTGTTTTTTGAGAAAAAAGAAGAAGCTATTGTCTTTGGATCTATTATCCCTCCAAGTGATTCAAATGAAACAATATCTCAAGTAGCAAAAAAAGGGTCTAGCTATGCCGATTTATGGATTTTATTCTGGTTGTTTTTAGTTCTTGTCCTTATTTTATTGATATTGGTTGTAATAGTTTTAGCTAAAAGAAGGTGAGTTTTTCTGGTTTGTTTTATTTTGAAAGCACTTATAAAAATTTTTAAACAGGCCAAAAGCTTTATAAATGGACTGCCTTTATAAATGCCATGGCTAAGGGAAACTTGACTGTACAAAATATTGTCGCTACAGCTTCTCTTGGAAAACCTGTTTCTTTGACAAAATTAGCCAGAACCCAAAGTAATACCGAATATAATCCTGAACAATTTCCCGGCTTGGTTTTGAGGATAAAAAAGCCAAAATCAGCTGTTTTAGTGTTTTCTTCTGGAAATTTAGTATGTACTGGTACAAAATCAATTGCTCAGGTTAAGGAGGTAATTAACCAAGTAATTAAACAATTGGCTAAGATAGGGGTAAAAATTACTGATAAACCAAAGATAACTGTGCAGAATATTGTTGCTTCAGGAAGTATTGATTTAAAATTAAATTTGAACTATCTGGCTTTGGCTTTGGAAAATACAGAGTATGAACCAGAACAATTTCCAGGTTTGGTGTATAAGTTAGCTGAGCCAAATGCTACATTCTTATTGTTTAGTAATGGGAAGCTTGTTTGCACTGGAACTAAAAATAAGCAACAATTAGATGAAAGTATGATTATACTTAACAAGAACATAAAGGAAGCTTTAGCAGATTATAAATAACTATTTTAGAGTTACGTCTTATTAATTGGTTTTGTTTTAATTTCTATATCACTGGATAGAAATTATTATAAACATACCATATTTCCATAAGAAATGGAGGTTTTGAAAAAAGAGGAGTTTATAGCTGAATCAAAAAATTTCTTTAACATTTACAAGAAAAAGATAGGTGAAGCTATAAGAGAATCTGATAGAGTGATATTTGTTAGTTTTAATGATTTAGTAAGCTTTTCTCCAGAAATTTCAGAAGCAATTTTAGAAAAGCCAGAGGAAATGATTTCTTCTTTGGAATTGGCTTTAGACGAGATTGGATTAGTTAAAAATCCTAGAATTAGATTTTTGGACCTGCCACAGAATAGTTTTGTTAAAGTAAGGAATATAAGATCTAAACATCTGAATAAATTTATCTGGATAGAAGGAATTGTTAGACAAGCAAGTGATGTAAGGCCTCAAGTGGTTAGTGCTAAGTTTGAGTGTCCTTCATGCGGTACTTTGATTTCTGTTTTGCAGCTAGACAAAAAGTTTAAGGAGCCTTCACGTTGCAGCTGTGGTAGAAAAGGGTTTTTTAAGTTAGTGAGTAAACAAATGGTTGATGCTCAGAGATTGGTAATTGAAGAAAGTCCTGAAAGTCTTTCTGGAGGAGAACAGCCAAGAAGAGTTAATATTTTTCTTAAAGAAGACCTTGTAGAACCAAGAATGGAGGAAAGAACAACTCCTGGAAGCAAAATAAGAGTATTTGGGGTATTAAATGAAGTTCCTGTACCATTGCCTACTGGAAGCGTGAGTACAAGGTTTGATCTTGCTATAGATGCAAATAATGTTATTCCTTTGGAAGAAACTTATGAAGACTTGAAAATAAGTGAAGAGGATGAGTTGCAGATTAAAGAGCTGTCCTTAGACCAGCATGTTTTCAAAAAACTGGCTGAAAACATTGCTCCAAGTATTTATGGTTATGAGGAGGTAAAACAAGCTTTAGTTTTGCAGTTATTTGGAGGAGTTAGAAAAGAAAAAATAGATAGAACTGTTTCAAGGGGAGATATACATGTTTTGCTTGTTGGAGATCCTGGAGTTGCTAAATCAGTTACCCTGAAATTTATTTCAATTATTGCACCTCGTGGAAGATATGTTGTTGGTAAAAGTGCTTCCGGAGCTGGATTGACAGCTACTGTTGTCAGAGATGAATTCTTGAAAGGTTGGTCTTTGGAAGCTGGAGCTATGGTTTTGTCTAATAAGGGAATTGTTTGTATAGATGAAATTGAAAAAATGGATCCTAATGATAGGAGTGCGATGCATGAAGCAATGGAGCAGCAGACAGTAACAATTAGTAAAGCAAATGTCCAGGCTTCACTAAGAGCTGAAACCTCTGTTCTTGCAGCAGGAAATCCTAAATTTGGAAGATTTGATCCTTATCAGGCAATAGCTTCTCAAATTGATATTCAACCAACTTTGTTAAACAGGTTTGATGTTATTTTTATTTTAAGAGATAGTCCTGATAAAATTAAAGATGACGCAATAGCTTCTCATGTTTTGCTTGAGCATAAAGATACAAAAGCAAGAGGAAGCATTGATTCAGAGCTATTTAGAAAGTATATAGCTTATGCTAAAAAAAATATTCATCCAAAGCTTACCGATGAAGCTATAGAAGAAATTAAAAAGTTTTATGTTACTTTAAGAAATGCTCCTACTGCTGCTGATTTACCATTAAGGCCCATTCCTATAACTGCCAGGCAGCTGGAAGCTTTAGTAAGACTAAGTGAGGCAAGTGCTAAGACAAGATTGAGCGAAAAAGTTGAAAAGCAGGATTCTGTACGGGCTATTAATTTAATGAAATACTATTTAATGCAAGCAGGATATGACTATGAAACAAAAAGTTTTGATATTGATAAAATAGTCACAGGCGTTACAGCTAGCAAAAGAGGAAAAATACTAGAAGTTAAAGAAGCAATTATAAGACTTGAATCTAAAATTGGAAAGTTAATTCCTGTTGAAGAGATTGAAAAAGAATTAGATGGAAAAATGCAAAGAGCTGATTTGGATGACTCTTTGGATAAATTAGCTATGTCTGGAGATATTTTTCATCCAAAAAAAGGATATATTCAAAGAGTGTGACTAAGTAAATAAACCTTTAAATATAGTATTTTCCAGAAGAGAGTGAGCTTATCTAATAAAAAAGAGAAAAATAAAATGGTGGATTATAAAAGACATATTGCATATAAACTCAAAATAGGTGATGTGCTCCAGGGAAAAAGAATTTTTGATGCAGACAAATTTAGTTTTATAGAATTAGGAGATAAAAAAATAAACAGGATTAATTTTGTTGCAAATGTTGTTGACAGATATTCTTCAGTTGAGAAGTCTTATATAAGTTTAACAATTGATGATGCTTCTGGACAAATTAGAATAAAAATTTTTGGAGACGATGTTAATAAATTTTCTGATATTTCCCAGGGAGATAGTGTTTTGGTTATTGGATTAATAAGGGTTTATAATGATGAGCTTTATATTACTCCTGAAATAATAAAGAAAAAAGACCCGAAGTATCTGCTTGTTAGAAAGCTAGAGTTTGATAAATTTAAACCAAAAAAAGTAGATAAAGAAGTTATCCTGGCTTTGGCCGATAAGATAATTGATAAAATTAAAAATTCTGAACCAAATGGGATTGGAAGCGATAAATTAATGGAAGAATTTAAAGAGGTTGAATCTTCTTTAATCAACCAAGAGATTAAAAAGGCCTTAGAGGACGGAATTATTTATGAGCCAAGACCCGGTATTGTGAGATATTTGGGATAATTATCCATACAATTCCCTATCAATTCTAGTAAGGGAGTGCCTAAGCAAATATTTAAACAAACTTTCTGCATATTCTACTTCTTTTGTTTCCACGTGCTCTCCCTTTCTTATTTTTTCAACTGTTGCTTTAATTCCTTCTATTGAATGGGGAATGTTTGCAATTCTATTTTTTCTTGCAAATTGTAAATAATGGTTAAAGGCGTCAATTTGTTCTTGAGAGTTTAGATGAATTATTCTTTCATTGTTTAATTCTTGGCTAAATTCATATCCCTGGCTTACTGAATCCATATATTTTGCTGCTTCATCTAAAGAAGTCAAATCTTTTGGTTTTAATTGTATATTACATTTAGACTTTCTTAATGCAAAAAAAGCTCCGTCTGATAAATGCCCTAATCTGAACTGTTTTGATATTTCTTCTAAGTCCCTTCTTTGTCCACATGCCATTATTATATATTGTTTTAAGGTTTATAAAAATATATTTGCTATATTTCTACAAGTAACAAAGCTGCCATTACTAAAATTCCTAATACAAATAAAATGAGCTGTGTTAAAGATATTTTTAATTTTGTTTCTTTGTGAAGCTCAGGTATTAAATCAGAACATGCAATGTAGATGAAATTTCCTGCTGCAAAAGGTATTAAGAGAGTTAATATATTTTCTACACCTGTTCCGATTAAGAGAGTTATAATTGCACCTATAACTGCTGTTAGTGCTATCAAAAAATTAGCTAACAGTGCTTTTTTCTTTGTAAATCCTCCATAAACTAAAACTCCAAAATCACTAATTTCCTGAGGTATTTCATGGAAGACAACTGCAATAGTTGTTGCTATTCCTACCGGGATGGATACTAAGTATGAAGTTGCTATTATAATTCCGTCAATAAAATTATGCACACTTTCTCCAACTAAATTCATTTTGGATAAATGGTGCTGGTGGTTTTTGGTAATTGGATGATGGCAATGGCGCCAGTGAATTACTTTTTCAGCTGTGAATGAAAATGCTATTCCTGCTAAAACTGAGAAAGAAATCACTGAAGAAAATCCAGCTACTTCAACTGCTTCTGGCATTAGATGGATAAAAGCATCTCCTAATAAAGCTCCTGCTGAAAAAGAAATCATATATACCAGAATTTTTTCAAGTTTTTCTGATTTTAAAGAAAGAAAAACTATACCGACTAGAGAAATAACACTTATAGCTATTATGCTTATTGTTGTGTATAGCCATACTGATAACATTATAAGAATAATTAAATTTAGTTTTTAAAGGTGATTATTTCCTTTTCCAAAATCTTTTTCTTTTAAGCTCTTTATTCAGCCAGTATGCCAGGAAAATTACAATAACTAATCCAACTAAGGATATTATAAATCTGAATATATCTGTTGCATCAGGCCAGTAATTTCCAGCTCCATAAATTAGAGTAACTACTCCTCCGCCCATAATTCCTGCTCCAACAGCTTCTAAACTAAACAAAGCTCCTCCAACAAGCAAGAGAATTATGCCTATTGGAACTGTTATAATAAAAAGATTTCTTGAGTAAATTTTATTCACTGCTTCATAATCCTGTCTGCAATAGTAATCTAAATCACAATATCCATTTGGACCATCTACTGGTTTAGGGCCGTCAAAAGTATTCCATCTTCCGTTTAACTGTTCACATCTCGCTGAACTGTTCACGTATTCTGCGCTTCTTATTTCTGGACAGTAATTATTATATTCTGGCCTGTCATAAAATGCCTGTATTCCGTAAATAACTACAAAACTAGTTAAGACTATTATTGCAATTGCAAAGATAATATTTTTTATCCATGAAAAGCTATGCTCTTTTTTAGCCATGTTTAGCTAAGGTTTTTTGTTTTTATAAAGCTTTACAGGAAAGATTTAAATAGTATGCTACTACTATTTATACGTATGAAAATTAGTAAGGAAGACCTATTGAGGGTTAATCTTGGATTTGGAGGTAATTTAAGAAGTGGGTCAAGTATTGACTTTGCCTTTGATGTAATTGATAATAAAAAAATTGGAATATACAAAAAGTTAGCTTATTTATTTAGAGCTATTTTAGTTGACCATCCTTTTAGTGATGGAAATAAAAGAACTGCAATGTTTCTTGCATTATCCTTTGCAAGCGAGTATAAAAAGCAAATTGATGAAGAAGTTTTAGTTCATCAGATTATTTCAATAGCTAAGAAAAATGAAACAAATATAAGGAATATAGGGTGGAGGCTTAAGAATGCAATCAGGTAATTTGAAAAAAGAACATAAAGAAATATTAAGAAAATACAAACACTTATTTGAGATTTTAGAAAATTATGATAAAACTAGAAGGTTGCCATTTCAGAGAAAAAGAATTTATATAACTCTTTCAAATGAAACAATAGATGAACTTAAAAAAAATAAGAAAAAACTGGGTAAATCAATTTCTAAACTAATTGAAGAAAGTTTAAAAAACTCATGAAGAGGTAGTTGCTATAGGTTTTTATACTGGTACTTTATTTATAAAATATGGAAGATTATGAAAAATTACTCGATGAGGCTTATAGCAAGGTAAAAAAAATAGATTCTAAATCTGGGAGATTTGAGATTCCGAAAGTTGACGTTCAAAATGTAGGAAATAAAACAATTCTTTCTAATTTTATCCATATAGTTTCATATGTAAGAAGAACTCCAGAGCAAGTGTACAAATTCTTAACTAAAGAGCTTGCTAGTTCAGGAAAAATAGAAAATGACAGACTTATTTTTAACAGAAAGATTTCTTCTTCTCAGGTTCAGGACAAATTTAACCTTTATGTTAAAAAGTATGTTTTATGTAATCAGTGTGGCAAACCTGATACAGAAATAGTTAAACAGGATAACTTGCAATTTATTCATTGTTTAGCCTGCGGAGCCAAACAATCGCTTGGAAGATAGATTAATTATAATAAAAGCATTTTTAAACATCAGGTTTTTTAGATGATAAATTAAATGTGTGACTTAAGAATCGTATAAATAGATTTTTAAACATAAAAAACAATGAAAATAAATGGTAGAAACTAAAAGTACAAAGGAGGTAGCTTTATGGTAGAAGGATATTGTGTTAAATGCAAATCAAAGTGCGAGATGCAAAACCCTGAAATTGTTCAAAATGTCCGTGGAGGATTTATGGGCCGTGGTACCTGCAAAACTTGCGGAACAAAGATGAGTGCTATGATGTCTAAGGACAATGCAGAGAAAGCAGTTAAACAAGGCGCTAAGAAAGGTTATTAATTTTTTAATTTAATTTTAATTCTCTTTTAATTTTTTATAAAAATGAAAAAACATAATAAAGTTATCTTAAGTGAGCAACCGGAACAAATAACTAGAGTTAGGCTTCCTAGGGGAAAAGAGATTCTGGGAATTATAGACCAGAGAGTTGGTGGAGGAAGGATGCTTATTCATTGTGCAGATGGAAAAATCAGGAACTGCAGAGTTCCAGGCAGGTTAAAAAGAGAGTTATGGATAAGAGAGGGCAATGTTGTTATTATAGAGCCCTGGGAATTTGATAATGATAAAGGAGATATTTTGTTTAAGTATAATCCTGCTCAAACTGAATTTCTCAGGAGAAATGGGCATTTAAGCTTATTAGAAGGGGGACAGTAATATTTTTTAACAGTCTTTCTCTTTCTTAAATATTAAAATGAAAAAACTGTATGTTTCTAAGGTAAGAAAAATTTCTCAAAACAAGAACGAGTTGGAAAAAGCTCTAAATGTTAAAATCAGCATAACTGGCAGAAATATTGTTATTGATGGAAAAGAAGTTGACGAGTATTTTGCCTCTAAAGTTATAGGCGCGTTAGATTATCCTTTTCTTTTAGAAGATGCATTATTTTTGAGAGATGAGAATTATATGATGGAAGTGCTACATATTAAGGATTACACTAAAAGAAAAGACTTTAAAGTTATAAAAGGAAGAATTATTGGCACTCAAGGCAAGACTCTTAGAACTCTTAGAGAGTTAACTGGGTGTGAGGTAGTTGTTGAAAACAATGATGCTGCTATAATTGGAATGGCTGAAAATATACTGGATGCAGTGCAAGCGGTTATTTCCCTAATACAAGGGAGCAAACAGGGAAATGTTTATGCCAGATTAGAGCATAGGAATAAAGAATAGTTTTATAAACCTTATCTGTACTGTTAGCTTATTATGGAGGTAAAAATATTTAAATGCTAGTTTATTTTTTATTTAATGTACATAGAATTAAAAGATCAGTCTAGTTTTATACAAAAGGCCATTATTAAAGCAGGTTCTCAGAGAAAATTATCAAATATTATAGATATTCCACATTCATCTATAGATAGATATCTGTCTGGAGGTTTTATTCCTGATAAAAGATTTGAGTTAATCTCAAATTTCTTAGAAATTAAAAATTCAAATAAATTAATCAAAAATAAATTTGAAAACAATTTTAGACAAAGAATTGGAGGAAAAAGTTGCGTTGAATTTAAGAAAAGAAATGGGACATTTGAACGAGATATGAAAAATATTCAAAATAAGCAATCTGAAAGGCTTAAACAATGGCATAGCAAAATGAAAAGAGATAATCCCAAAGAATATTATTCTAAACAATATTCAAGATTCAAAAAAATTGGAGGATATAAGTATAAATCTAAGAATGGAGAAAAAGTTAGGAATTTATTTGAAAAACAAGTGGCCGATATTTTGTTTGATTTGAGAATAGATTATGAGTATGAGCCTCTTATTAATGTTAGAGATCAATATTTTTTCCCAGATTTTTTGATAAACAAAAAAATTATTTTTGAAGTTACTGCTTGGGAAGGAGAGACAAAAGCATATAAATTAAAAGATAAAATTAGTTACCTTGATGAGAAATATAAGGTTTATGTTATTATCCCGAAACATTTATATAAGTATTATAAGATTCTTAATAATCACCTGATTTTAGGATTAGATGATTTTGCCTCGGTAGCTCAGACTATTTTAGCTGATATGGTGAAAAATAGGAGCAATAGGTAGAGCATACGGCTGTTAACCGTAGGGTCGGAGGTTCGAGTCCTCCCCGAGGCGCTTTTTATTTTTATTTACAAAGAGTTTTTAAAGTTAAGATTTATTAATTAAATATGGGTAAGAGAAACTATAAAAGGCATTTAAGTTCTAAAAATGATAAGAGACAAATAGACTATAGACTTCAACGTGCAGATAGTATAGAAAAGAAAGCAGATGAATATGCGAAAAGGGAAGATGAAGAGTCTCTTGTTAAGTCAGTTAGTATTTATATGGGTGCAATGATTGCTTATGGATTAACAAATAATCAAGAAGCTATGCAGGATTTACGAGAAAGAACTGATGTGCCTCTTAGAAAACTTGCTAAAATATATGGAACCACTAAACAACAAGTATTAGAAGAAATGTTTGACGAAGTAGCAAAAGGATTACCTCAACTTACTGAGACTAGAAAAAAACATTTTTATAGGGAAATTGGTGCAGTTGTCGGTTTTTTAGGAATCATTGGAGGGTTATTTTTTTTATCCTTTAATATAACTGGAAATTCTATTAGAGATATTACTAACTTGACATCTAATTTTCTTGGAGCAGGATTATTAATTATTGGAATAATCGGTGGATTTTTTTGGATTAAGAATAAAAAATAACTATTTTTATATTGAAAATTAAGATTTCTTTAAATATAAATTAAAAATGTGTCCATGGTATTTATAACAACATTTTGTAAGGTCTTCCTAGGGCGCTTTTTATTTTTCTATATAAATGTTTAAAAACTCTTCAGAAATTTAAATAAAATAAACAAAATGGTTACAGCAGTAAAAATAAAAGAGAATTTACAGGAGAGTGTAGCTAATAGTCAAGCTAGACAAAGGATAATTGACGGATTATTCTATTCACCATTTAGTGATGAAGTAGATTAATTCACAGGACTTTTCACTTATTCTGAAGGATTTATTGAAGGAGTTCTTGAAGATTGTTATGGGCGTTCAAGAATTGTGGGATCATTATCTGAGCAAGAGAGTCTTAGTTTTAGTAAGACTTATGCCAAAAGACCTAGTATAGAATATAAATTTTCATTTGATAAAGAAAGAGGTTTATATCTTGGAGCTTGGAAAGGAGTAGATGCTTTTAATGGTTATGCTGGCTGTAGGTTAGATGATAGACTCATTCA
>Ga0210006_1001993_pt1 | contig 13717 bp, 11 predicted proteins | sample CryGey02umfilter_2_FD_185452 | JGI IMG/M metagenome (GOLD analysis project Ga0210006, IMG submission 185452) | Groundwater microbial communities from aquifer in Utah, USA - Crystal Geyser 4/10/14 0.2 um filter (SPAdes) (version 3) | ecosystem: Environmental > Aquatic > Deep subsurface >... | reverse complement strand
CGTGAGGGCGGGGAGCTTCATTCCTTGCTGTTTTCGGCAATTACCTCTTGAGTAGTAGTTGCAGTGCTGGTGGCTTCGGGAACAATAAGGCACAGAATGATGTAGATAATTACGCCTGATCCGCCTGAGAGAGCCAAGATTACGAACAACAAGCGGATTAGTACTGGATCTATCGTGAGATACTCTGCGATACCACCACAAACGCCACAAATAACTTTGTCGCTTATAGACTTTGTGAGTCTTATTACCGGATTTGGAGTTGAAGTAATTTTTGCGAATCCCTTTTCATTCCCTTTTTTTGTTTTAGTTGCCATGTTTGATTATATACAGAGAGATTAATGTTTGTAAACTACTTAATTTCCATGATAAACGCTACCCAACTGCCACTCCCGGCACTCCACATAAATTGGGTATGCTCCCGTATTGGTTTTACATAGATTGGGAAGGTCCAATTTCCTCCACCGATTAGGTCCGTTCCACCAAAAGAGGCAAAGTCAGTTGCACCTGTAGTCATTACAGATAATCCAACAACAAGGTTTCCAGATGTCGGTAAAAACTGTTTAGTTGATTGCACACTTCCTGTGCCACTAGTAATATGCGATTGCACAACTGTACCTGTTAATCCTGTCCATTCGGTAACGTTGGCACCTAACCAAGAAGCCCCACTTCCAGTTATTGTTACTGTGGTCCCTGCACTTGCACTAATTGTCCCAATCCATACATCTAAAGCTGCACTTCCATTGATAAAGTTTGTAACTTTTGTCCAAGTCACGTTCGTTTGGGAAAGTGTTACCGTTCTTGCTGAGGTATTACCGATAAAGGCAATAAGAGTGTTTCCTACAGTTGGTGTTGAACCTAAGGTGACCCCTAACGCTGTTGTGCTTTGCCCATTTACCGCTTGTTGCACCAAAGTCCCGGCAAAAGGTGATTCTGTAGTTACGGTAGCCCAAGTTCCACCCGAATTTTTTGCTTGAATGATCCCGCTATCGTCTCTAATGCCATAACCCGAAGTACCATCTGTCGCGCCAAAGTTAAGGTAACCAGAAGATGCAAGACCAATATTTCCGTTAATGTCCAATTTGTGTTGTGGAGTTGATGTTCCGATACCAATATTTGTATCAAGAAAGTTAATTTCATCAGTGGTTTGGTCATCGAATTCAATTCTTCCTGCGCCAGCACCTAATCCTAACCACTGATTTGAGGCCGTAGCATCTGCAAAGAGTGAAGTTCCTGTCATGGTTCCTACAGTTACTGTCCCGCTTGTAGGAGTTGCTGAAGGGTCAATTTCAGTTGCAGTCCCCGTAGATAGCATTACTTCGTAGCTATCTCCCCCCGTACTTGCTAGGGTTCTGTTAAGGCTAAAGTTAACGGTATACGCATTTGATGAACGAATTAACAGTGAATAAGTGCTTTCCACATTAAGGGAATTCTCGTCAACTATTTTTATTGTCATGTTATTAGGAGTTGATGCCTCGTCCTGGTCATATGCGGATGTTGCAATGCCTGACCAACGGTTCGCTCCGTCATTTGAATTAGGAAGCACAACTCCATTTCTCGTTACGTTGTAGACTGTGTTATAATTCACCTCTCCGTTCACCATCCACTCAAGTATAATCTTATTCCCAGCTTTTTTGGGAGTCAGGACAATGTTTAATGGTGTGACTGGGGTTCCATCACCACTCCCAGTTGCGGCATATATTCCTTGAGTTCTTGTTTGAACGGTTGTCACTGAAGCAACAACGCTTGCTCCACCGCCACCACCTAAACTATTCAATGCTGTCCATGTTCCTGTGCTGTCTTTATACTCCATGATACCAGCGTTATCCCTGAAACCATAGCCCGTTGAGCTATCAGTCGCGCCAAAATTAAGGTAACCAGAGGCTGCAAGGCCAATGTTTCCATTTACATCTAGTTTATGTTGAGGAGTTGATGTTCCAATACCAATATTTGCATCTAGGAAATTTATCTCATCAGTAGTCTGGTCATCGAATTCAACCCGTCCAGCACCGGCTCCTAGTCCTAACCATTGATTTGATGCCGTCGCATCTGCGAATAAAGATGTTCCCGTCATTGAGCCTACTGTAACGGAGCCTACACCAGCACTTCCATTCTTCCAAAACTCTGCGTCGGTGTACACCTCGGTTGTGACGTTTGCTGCATGACCGAAGCCGTCAGCTGCGTTTGTTCCTGAGCTCATATGCTGGACCTCAAAGACCTTGGGGCTGGCTATAGTGAAGCTTCCTTTTATTGTTGATAAAGTTTGCGCATAGTATGTTCCCCCAGTTCGATTATACTCGCTCGTACCGACGAGCGTTGTTGTGTTGTCCGTAATGTTTTTCAGTATTGCTTGGTGGTTACTAACCATAACTGCGGGAGCAATAATATTTACACGATACGTACCGGCGGGAAGGGTGATCTGATTGCTAGATAATGTAACTACTCCAGTTTCATCACTAAGTATTGTATTTAAATCGCGGGTTCTCCACGCACCGAGGGTAAATCCACCACCATTTGTGTTTTGCGCTTTTTGGTCTCTTATATGAATATATTGAGTGCCTGCTTCTCCCCCACCTGCTCCCGTGTTGTCGCTCCCGCAGGTCCAACGTGCATTTGTCGCGTCATACTTTAAGACTTGTCCCTCTGCGCAGGCAACATCGTTTGGTTTGTAGTTTGAATACTTCCCTGCCCCGTTTGCAACTTGGCTTACATCAACACCGGTGATGAAACCGGAATCATTCGTCCACTGAGAAATATTTGCTGAGGTGAAGTTTGAAGTCCCCAGCCCAGATACAGTTGCACCAGTATGTGCGTGGGAATCGTTCGCTATGGCAATATTGTCGTAGGTCCCAGAAATATCTCCCCCAAAGGAGGCCGTCAGGTTTAGTTTGCTGGAAAGTGCAGTACTAAGATCCGTTTGATCTGAAAGTGTTCCAGTGAGTGTACCCCATGCTACTACCCCTGCGCCTGTATCATCCCCACAAACCCAGTGAGTAAGTGACGCATCGTATTTTAGTACTTGATTATGATCACACGCAATATCATTAGGTTTGTAGTTGAGGTAAACGCCAGTTCCGTTTGCTACTTGAGAGAAATTTAGGCCGGAAATATACCCAGAATCATTGGTCCACTGTGAGATATTTGTCGAAGTAAAGTTTGCAGTCCCTAATCCAGAAATTGTCACTCCCGTGTGGGCATGAGAATCGTCGGCAATAGCAAGGTTGTCATAAGTGCCTGTGACATCACCACCAAAAGTTGCTACTAAGTCGAGTTTGTTACCTAATGCCGAGTTTAAGTCCGTTTGGTCTGCTAGTGTGCCACTGATTCCTCCCCATGCTAAGGCTGAGCCACCTGCATCATTAGCGCAAACCCAGTGATTCAAACCCGCATCATATTTTAAGACTTGATTTTGAGTACACGCAACATTATTTGGTCGGTAATCGGAGTAAATGCCGGTACCGTTCGCAATTTGTGATTGAGTTAAGCCGGTAATATAGCCAGCGTTGTTTGTCCACTGAGAGATATTTTGTGAGACGAAATCTGTAGCGGTTAGTTCTCCCATAGCGGGAATGTTACCGCTGTCAGTGTTTCCGCAAATCCAGTGATTTAAGTCTGCCTCATACCTTAATACTTGGTTTTGTGTACAAGCAACGTTGTTGGGGCGGTAATCAAGAAATAGTCCAGCACCATTCTTTAATTGTGAGTAATTAACTTCGGTTAAATAACCCGCATTGTTGTTCCATTGAGAAATATCTGGTGAAGAAAAGTTTGCTATAGTTAGATCCTGAACTTGTTGCTGTGCATTTGTACGGTCAATTTTATTTTTGTCTGAGTTCAAATACCGAGCCGCCATAAATGAAAAGGTTATTCCGAGGAAAAACCCCAAAATCACCCAATATTTAATAGTTTTATTTCGAGTGTCGCTTTTCAATTTTTCTACAAAATGAACAAAGATCCAATACAATGAATAATACCATTTTTACCTTGACTCGTCTTTAATGAAGGAATTTGACTTGATCGAGTGTCTCTTCGTCAAATTTCTCTGCAAACCATGCAGTAAGGATTTCTTGAGCTAAACTTTCGCTCGTGTAGCGCAAGCTGAAACAGAGGATGTTTGCATTGTCCCATTTTCGAGCGAGTTTTGCCGTTTCCGCGTCCCAGGCAAGTATTGCACGCGCTCCCTTTTCTTTGTTAGCTGCAAGTGAAACTCCGGTGCCACTCCAGCAACAACCGATTCCCATGTCGAATTCTTTGGTGCCTACCCTTTTTCCTATTTTCAGTCCAATTTCTGCCCAATGCCATTTCAGGTCTTCATCAGCAAGATGTCCTGCGAGGGTAACCGTGTGCCCGCTGTCGGTAAGCCATTTGTAGATTGAATCTGTTAATGAGGTTTTTTCGTCAGAGCCAAAGAGGATGTTCATAGAAGATGATAACATAGAAATTTGATGAAAGCGGGAGTCGCCCACCTTGTAACGACAGCATTGGCGCTACGCGTGCTTCAAGGAATACATTGAACCCTTCACAAAAACGTGATGGCTGATCACCTTTTTGCTCGGTTCCGCTTTATCGCCTGGATTTTTATTGAACATGCTAAAAGCTTACCTCGGGCCCGCCCTACATAAAACGAAAATGTTCGTTTTAGTAGGGCTTCGACTCCCTCATCATAAAAAAGAGCAAGCTACCTACTTGCAGTAAGTACCTTGCTCTTTGCCGAGGGCGGGAGTCGAACCCGCACTCCTTTTGGGAAGAGGATTTTAAGTCCTCCGTGTCTGCCATTCCACCACCCCGGCACTTTAACGAATTGGTGAATTAGGGAATCAACGATTGTAACTAAATGCAAATTGCTATCTCTCCATTTCACCAACTCGTTAAATCTCTATTTCGTGATGCTGTTTTTCAACTTGCTAATCAGTATTATATACGAATCGGAAGAATCTGCGAAGTCCTTATTGAGTGTTTTTGCTTGCTCAAAGCTTGTCTGAGCATCAGAATATTTAGTTTTGTTGTATTGCAGAACTCCGATATAGTAATGGAGTTCTCCTGCTAATGATTGGTTTGCCTTATCGTCTGCAATCGTAGAAAGTGCCTGTGAATATTTTGCTAAAGCTAAGTCTGGTTGGGTAATTCTTTCGTACAGATTTCCCAGGTCACGAAGTCCTAACGTGTCATTGGATGGAATTAATTTTGCGATTTCTGCCAGTACGTCGGCGGCTTCTTTGCTTTTGCCCAGTTCCGAGAGTACAGCCACATAGTTTTTCATATTGAGGGATCTATCTTGGAACTCGTTCCAAAGCCGAGCATATATTTTTTCTGCATCGACATATTGGTCATTTGCAGCGTATAGTTTTGCTTGTTCTGATAGAAGCACTTTGATTCGGTCAGTATTAGAAGCATTCTTTTCCATAGCTAACGTACAAAGGTCCAACGCCCAAATTTCGGTTGAAAGATTCCCTTCTATAATACAGTGGTAATAGACATAATTGTTGTCCTCACCGTTGTATTGTTTATACTTTTCGAGAACTAAGGCAGCGTCTTGGTAGGCAAATTTCTCGATTAGATTCTGTGTTTGTTTCTCGTAGTCTGTATATCGTTCCATTAGTTGAGTTATCCCTGTTCTGTAGACATAAGTACCCACGCCAACCGTTGCCATAATAAAGAGTGCAAATACTAACGTGACAAACATGACACCCGCTGAGGACTTGTGGTCGGCCTTTTTGACAGTAATTCCTGACAATCTTGCACTAATTAAGGGTCGTTTAGTGATGGCTGCAAATAAAGTATACGGAAACAAAACAATATCCCAGAAATTGCCTATGATATTTTTAAGAAAAACTCGCCATAATCCAATTTTCTTTTCTGAAGTAAAAATTGTTCCCGAAAGTCGTTGACCAAGTGTTTGTTTCAGTAAAGTAGAGAGAATCCAGTAGTAGGATAAATACGCAATAAATAATAAAACGTAACCTGCCAAAAGAGTGTATAACAAATGAGATTGCAACAGCACGTTTATTATAGAAATGTCGTTATCTTGTTTGTATAAAATGTATGAAGCGAGCATGAGAAGCACAGCCAGGAAAGATACGAAAAACAACAAATCCAGAATAAAGCCAATGATTCTTTTCATGAAAGGAGTGTAGCACAGGGGGGGAAGATTGACGAGTAGATGGATGGACCTTAATTGAAAGCATAAAAACACTAAAATTACGAAGAATTGAAGGATAAAAAATTCGATTGTAGTGAAAGAGGTTCAGGTTACGGGATTCGGTCACCCCAATGTTTTCGGACTCATTTTATTCGTCACGAAACCACATATAATATTTTATCGGTTTTGCTCGACCCGGCCCATTGTCGAACAAAAATGTTTGCTCTCCTTGGGTTTCTTCATCTCTCATTGCAGAATTTACATTACTCTCACTCTAATTGTCGATTTGTCACTAATTTTCATTACGATTCACGAGTGTAACGAAAAAGAATTGTATTCTTTTGAGTAACGAGTGAGAGTAATGTAAATTAGGCGATGGCGGGATTTGCGTGAAGATTGAATATTTACAAAGGACACGCAGACGCTCCGCGGTCGCATCGAAATTTCTTTGTATAAGACATTAGTGGTAATTTAGATTACTCGCCCGTACACTACCCAATTTACACACTTCTCTCTCAGTTTCCTGATTTATCAATTCGGTTCGTGACCGTAACAAAAAGAAAACTTTTTTCTTTTTGTAGGGAACGAGAGAATTGTGTAAATTAGGTGATGGCGGGATTCGAACCCGCGCATAGAGGTTTTGCAGACCTCTGCCTTACCACTTGGCTACATCACCATAATTGATTATACTACAGGAATTAACGTAACTCATACCTTGGTGATTGATTATAAGTCGTTTGACGAGGATTTACTCAAGCTGGAAGCTAATTATTCGTACAAAAGCGACGAAGTTTACTATTACAACGTGCATCGTCAGAAAGCATTGATTTTGAAGCTTCAGCAGCGATTTGATTTTTTCGACTACTCTACTCTTCCCCTCATATTCTCGAACATTCACGAAGAAATCGAAAGTTACGAGGTCCTCAAGAAAAAAGGGACCGGGCATGTGATTATCTTGGTAAGAACTACGTCTGGCCGAGATTTAGTTCTACGCGTTAACCTACTCATTGATGAACCAGAGCATTATATGAATTTAGAAAAGATCTTTATTCAAAAGTTTGCAAGTATAGGAATTGGCAGTTCGGAGGTTCTATTTAGTGATACCTCTCGAAAACAAGTTCCCTTTGATTATCAAATTATGGAACGGTTAATTGGCAAGGGACTTGGGGAAGAATGGGAAGGAACTCAATCCGATTATGATGCAATAAGCACGCAATTTGGTGCAAATGCTGCAAAGATGTATAAGTTGCCTGGTAAAGGTTGGGGGCGACTACGGCAAAACGCCACAGGCGAGCTTTATGGTACTAAAAATTCTCTTGTCGAATACTTAACTACTTATTTGGAGCATGATTTAGAAATGATTCAATTGTTCAAATTCATCTCTGTCCAAGATGCCGAAAAAATCCACAATTATTTCTATTCGCCAGCGATAAGTGACCTGTTTGGCTCCTCTACTCAATCATATTTTATTCATAATGACCCTTCGGATTTGAATATGCGCTATGAAGGGAATAAGCTGGTTGCTGTATTCGATTGGGAGAATGCTGCAATGTACGACCCGATTTGTGAGTTGGGGTCTGCGTCCACGTGGACGGTGCAATATCCAAAAGACGAACAGATGATTGCAGGATTTGTACAGGAACTTGGGTATACGCCAGATAACCTTCAGGAGAAAATGTCCGTGTATTTTCTTCGCAAAATGCTAGACAAAGTTCAATTTGCCTTGCGGGGTGAGCGTTTGGCGGAAAAGCATATACGATTGTTTGCGGAAGGATGTAAAAGAAACGGACTAGATGTAAAAGTACTGGTAACGTTGTAAGCCTAGACTAGTTTTCCTCTAACACCATACAGCAGATTTACTTGCCTAATTGCCCGTGCATCGGGTGATTCGAAGCTAATAGTCAAGGGCTTTCGCAACTTTGAAAGGTATACAAGTGGCTCGAGCTCGTACCAGAATTCCTGCATCGTTTTGTATGTGTCGAGACCGTAGGGAGATGAAAATTTATAGCCATTTGCAAGTTGATAATCTACTTGTAAGGCCTTTTCGACTATTTCCTTTGTTTTGGGGTTCTTTGCGGATTGGCTCAGTGTTTCCAAAATAAAATCATCTGTAAACAATGGATCTAGTGAAAACGAGGTCTCTACTCTATCTAAGATTTTTCTGGCAGTTTGCACCGTAGTTGCCGGATATGCACCGATAGCAGTTTCTTGCGCTAGCATGATAGCATCAGCCCTGTCGAATACTGCATTACCCAGATCAGATATTTCGGCACGTAACGGAAAACGGTTGTTTTTCATAGAATCTAGGATTTGAGATGCATAAATGACGGGTTTACCAAACTGTGCTGCCTTAATGGCCATTTCTTTTTGAATTATCGGGAGATTCTCAAACGGTGTTTCAACCGCAAGATCCCCTCTTGGTATCATTAAGGCGTCAACATAAGGTAGGACTTCATCAATGCTTTGAATTCCTTCTCCGTTTTCAACTTTTGCAATAATTGATAGTTTTGCGGATCCAATGTACTGACGAATCGCTCTAATGTCTTGGATATTGCGTACAAAAGAGATGTTCAAATAATCGTATCCAACTGCCATTGCATTATCGATATTTATCTTGTCTTTTTCTGAAATAGCATCAGTAAAGCTAAGATGAGAATCTGGAAGAGCGAGGGTTTTTCCTTTCTTTATTGTGCAAGAAGTTAAGGCCTTTGCTTCAATATATTCTGGAGTGACCGCGGTTATTTTCAATTGGACTAAGCCGTCGTCTATTAGAATTCGATCTCCCACTCGTGTATCTTTTTCAAATAGAGCGTAATCTAAACCGAGAACATTATCCTTAGTTGGTTTTGAAGAGATTTTAACTGTCTCCCCTTTCTTTAATGAAATTTCTGGATTCGTTTTATCAAGTCGAATTTTAAATCCAACAGTATCTACCATCATTGTGATTAATGGTGAAACTTTGTGATACAGCTTTTTAACTCGTTCTAATTCTGCTTTGTCTGCAAAAGATGCGTTGATTCGTGCAATGTCCATACCGTAGCGATACATCTTGCGAACGGTTGCAATATGCCAAGTTGAAGGACCTATTGTTGCAATTATTTTGGTTTTCATTAGTAATTCCTGTTAAAATAAGCTACCTTACGGTATTAATTTGTAACTCGAATAAGGCAGTATGAAGACCATACGAGTCATTATAGCATTCCTTAGTGTTTACCTCTTTGTTAGCGCGTTGCTTATTATAATCTTTTTTGGTGTGTGGTTGGCGAGATACTATCCCGATTCTTCTCAACAAGAAATGGCGCAAATTACAGTGTCTGCTCTCTCTAAAGATTTGAGTAAAAATCGATTTACCATTCTTAATCAAAGCAAAGGTACAACTTGCCTTGTAAATACAATTACTAGGGCGAGTAATTCACCAAGTGAATTGCGGCTGCTGCTTGTTGCAGACACCAAAACAGTGTCAATTTCATATAAAAGATTTAAGCTACATGAAAATTTGGTGCCACTTGGCTACATGTCTATGGCACAGCTTAACGAGATAACTGACGCTGATGGAAAGGCTCTCTATTCTCGGCATGTAGATCTCATTGATTCGTTTTTCGAAGCTGTGCTAAGTAAGTGGATTGCTCGGCAAGATACGACCATTACGTTGGTTGCACAACAAACCGCGAAGAAGTACACTGTAACTGTATCAACTGAGGGTGTATTAAGTCATGAAAATTAAACAATTACTTGCACAGATATGTTTAGGACTATTAGTGTTGTTCAGCATTCAGGCACTTGTCGGTGGTTTTGTGTTTTCCCATTCTTCAACGTATACCGGTATTTTTATTGTGTTGTACCTTGCAATTTCTTGGTTAGCTGACCGATTTCGGAGATTCTTTTTGTTACCGAATATTCTTCCGTTAGAGATTCTTATTCATAGTGCGTTTGTTGGAGGGCTCTTCTATCTATCAAACCGTATTATTAGCGGAATTACTATTGTGCCACTTACACTTCAGGCTTCCCAAATCATATTTAAGGTCATTTCGCAGAAATCCTTTGGAGAATTTGGTACAATCTTACTAGTATCGTTCTTGTGTGGGACGGTGTACCAAGTGATAAATTGGCTTTATAAAGAAAAATGACACAACAAATGGTAAGTATTTTAGAAATAGTCTTTGGAGTTGTTGGGATTGCAGTAATAATTGCACAGAATCGTAGCGAGCAAGGCTCAAGTTTTTTTGGAGGAGGGGGCGATGTGTTTAAACTTCGCAAAGGACTGGATAAAATTCTTTTCTATTTGACCTTTGTGATAATTCTGATCCTGATTGTGTTGGTATACCTAGATATTAAAGTTATTACGTAACAATGGGAATAAGAGATTTTCTCTGGGACTATCCAATCGGTGTTAGTAGTTTTGTTCGTAGATTTTCACTACTATTTGTGATTCTTGCTGGTGCTGTTATTGCGCTCCTATTTATCACTACCTTGATGGAGTCAATTGGAGGGCATCAAGCCAAGCTGCTTTTCAGAAATACGCTGCGTTATGGGGTCGTAGGGCAATTTGTCGCTATTAACCCAATCGAAGTAGGTGCCAGTGAACCAGAACAAGTGTTGGCAAAATTACTGTACAACAGTTTGATAGCAAACGATGGTTCAGGACGATTTTATCCTGAGCTTGCCGAAACTTGGGGAATTTCTCCTGATGGAAAAGAATATACTTTTTATCTACGAAAAGGCGTTAAATGGCACGACGGTTATGAATTCACCGCCAAGGATGTTGCAACTACATTTGAATTGATGAAATCAGGCGATACAGAAACAACATTTGGTTCTTTGGCGAAAGAGGTAGAAGTTTCTGTACAAGGCCTATACAAAGTCGCATTTACCTTAAAACAGGTAAATGCGACTTTTTTAGAATTGTTACTAACTCCAATTCTCCCAGACCATTTATATGCAAATCTTAGCTATTCGCGCGTAGTGGAACTCGGTGACTCCATCAGCTCCGTAGGCACTGGCCCGTATAGGCTAGATCGTCAAGACGGGCAGGTGCTCATACTTAAGGCGAATCAGCAGTATTTTAAAGGAACGGCAAAAATCCCAGAAATTGTTATTGAGGTCTTCCCTACGTATTCATTAGCGGAAAAGGCATTTTTGGGTGGAGAAGTTCATGCAATATCGCCTATAGAAGTTCGCGATATATCACGATTGGAGAGGGTTGCTAAAACCAGTTCCCGTGTTGTTATACAGCCTATTGTTGAAGCAAATAACACCAGAATGCTCTTGTTTAATGTTCAAAAGGCTTCTACTTATTTGGGCAAAAATTTGGTTATTAGACAGGCAGTAATGAAAAGCATCGATAGAGAGCAGTTGGTTTCACTCTTTCCAGGATCAGAATTGGCTTTTGGTCCGCTCAGTAAAACGTCACTTATGTATTCTCCTACGGTTGAAACCATAACCGGTTTATCAATGAATGATGCCAATTCCTTACTTGAAAAAGATGGATGGCATTATCCCTATTCTGGTGCCTCATATCGCACAAAGGGTGATATTGAGCTCAAAATCACCTTAACTTATTTAGATACCGAAACTAATAGTGAGATTGCACAAAATCTCAGGAAACAATTGTTGGCTGAGGGTATCAATTTACTATTTAACAAGGTCTCCGAAGATGTATTGCTACAACAGGTACTTCCGCAAAAAGAATTTGAGCTGCTATTATTCGAAATTCACACAGGTGTTGACCCAGATCAGTATGGGCTATGGCATTCATCTCAAACAAATTTTCCGGCCTTAAATCTAAGCGAGTATAATTCTTCTGAAGTGGATACGTTGTTGGAACGCGGTAGATTGCAAACGAATTTAGACAAAAGAACGGAAATATATAAGCAATTCCAAGAAAGGTTAACCACGGATGCGGTCGCCATATTCTTGTATCACCCAGCATTTTATGAAGTCTATTTTGATATAATTGACCGCAAGGTCCCATTGACCGTAAGTAGCAGCACTGACAGGTTTACAGGGGTAAATACATGGACACTTATGCCGGGGTGGCGGAATTGGCAGACGCGCTAGCTTCAGGAGCTAGTCCAAGCAATTGGGTGCGGGTTCGAGTCCCGCTCTCGGCATGGAAGTAACTGATTACCTATGGTAATCAGTTACTTCCGTAGTGTGTAGGATGAGGGCACCGTATCAAAATTGGCACCTGACCAATCAAAAAACATTGGGAATATCGATACTCAAATTTCTAGTCTGATCAATAGGTCTTTTTCCATTTAAACGTTGAAAAGGATACCCACATTCCGTGTATTTCGTAAATCTACGTTTCAAGACATACGCGTTCATCCAGAGATTTGCGTGCTCATAAGATTCGAAGCCTTTAATTGCCCGTATTCTAGTCTCTAAATGTTGGTTAAAGCCTTCTTGAATATTGTTCGTTAATGGCGACCTTGGAATTTTATGATAATTGAACAATTCTTCTCCGAAATGATTTTGCAACCAGAGCAATATTCTCTTTTCTTCGGTATTCTCCTTAAAAATCGAATACTCTAACATATGTGCCAACTTGTGTTGGCGCTCAATGGGTTGTATTCGTTTTGATGTATCTAATGCTTCACTTAAATGACTAAAGAACTTACGATACTGAGGACTGCTTCTAATCTTCAATTCTCACCGAATCTGTTCCTTGATGTGGTTGTAACAGGCTTGAATTTTGCAACTTGGAAAGTAATGGTGACAGGAATCTTTCAACGGTGCGTTGTCGTCACACGTAACCAGTTGATAACGATGATGCAATCGATCAAAAGACTTGAAGAAAAGTTCCCAGGACTGCCAATTTTCTGATGGTGCAAGAAAATATAATGGGAAATCGTGGTAAAAGTAATCAACACCCCACAAAAAGCACGGCATCACGACTGTAGCCTTTAATTGGCACATATTTGCCGTCAGGAACAAGTACAGACGAGAATCGATTACAGTACGTAAACGTGAAAAGATTGTTATGAATCAATTTACGAAAATATGACATGACAATACGCCAAGCGGTCATTTTTGAAACAAAGCATTTAGTACCTAAAACAGAAAAGGAAAGACCATTCAGATGGTCTAATGTAATCAGTCTTTCAGGGCTTGGCGTCATCTTGACTGAAAAGCATTTTGAGCAGAACTTACAAAAATACCTGTATGAATGACCTCTTTTAGTTTTACAAATGACAAAGGTCGTTGAAAAACAATTGGGACATTTATATTTTTTCATAGATCCCCCATTTTAATTGATTTAGATGGGAAACATCATACTAAAGTATTACTTTCAGGTGCCAGTTTTGATACGGTGCCTAGGATGAGAACCGACGGTTCGCAGGCAAGTATCGTGCGAATATTATGAGCACTGATACGCGCACGCACTGGGAACGCAGTGAGCACGTGAGTCCCGCTCTCGGCAAAGCGACGGGTATCTATTGAAAATGGGTAGCCGTCGCTTTTAATTGAAACCGCTCGGTAAACTACGGGCTCTGCCCGTAGTAAAGAGTAGCCTTTGTCCTGTTGTACAATTGGGTAATGCAAGTTAGAACACAATCGCACGCTACTTATCTCTTGATG
>Ga0210006_1001992_pt1 | contig 13717 bp, 9 predicted proteins | sample CryGey02umfilter_2_FD_185452 | JGI IMG/M metagenome (GOLD analysis project Ga0210006, IMG submission 185452) | Groundwater microbial communities from aquifer in Utah, USA - Crystal Geyser 4/10/14 0.2 um filter (SPAdes) (version 3) | ecosystem: Environmental > Aquatic > Deep subsurface >... | reverse complement strand
AACGGGATTTAAAAAAAGCAATTAAAAAAATAGAAAAAAAAATAGAATTACTAGAAAAAAAGCGAAAAAAACTATTAAAAAAATCAAAAACAGCTCAAAAGAAATCTTAACAAAATAATCAATATGGACAAAAAACGCATCGCTCTCATCGTAGGCTTCCTCATTATTACAATACTTCTTGGGTATCTACTTTATAGAATCTTTTTTGCAACAAAGACTGTAGATATAGGCACGGGCACTTCTCCATCTGGTGAAGCAGGACAATTTCCAGCTTCAGGAGAAGGATCTGGTGTGATAGAACAAGGAGAAGGCGGGGCAGTAACTCTCCCCACTGTCGGAACAGTGCCTGGTACAGAGACAAATTTTGAAGAAAATATAAACGTAGTAGAAGAAGATACCAATGTAAACCTACTTGTGGATGCTACAGTTATCAGCCCACAAAAAGATTCAGTTGGCGTAGCCAAATTTTATAATCAGGAAGATGGCAAATTTTACAGACTAATGGATGACGGTGTAGTAAAACCTCTTAGCGACCAAGTTTTTTATGAAGTTCAAAACGCAACATGGTCCCCCACAAAAAATGAATCAATTATTGAATACCCAGATGGATCAAATATTTATTATAATTTTGATACAAAAAAACAAGTCACTCTACCACAACACTGGCAAGAATTTACTTTTTCCAACACTGGAGACAAGATTGCCTCCAAAAGTATGGGCTTTTCGCCAGAAAATCGTTGGCTGGTGACTTCTGATCCAGATGGTAACAATGCCACTGCGATAGAAGCTATGGGAACCAATGCTTACAAAGTGATTATGGATTGGTCACCAAACAAGCAAGTGGTAGCTCTATCAAGAACCGGAGAAATTTTAGGCAATGATAGACAAGAAGTTTTGCTTGTAGGTCTAAACGGAGAGAATTTCAAATCAATCATCGTGGAAGGAAGAGATTTAAAAACTGAATGGTCCCCATCTGGAGACAAATTACTGCACAGTGTCTACAGTTCAAGAAGTAATTTCCAACCAGAACTATGGATTGTCAATGCCCAAGGCGACAGTATTGGCACAGGCAGGAAACTACTCAATGTCAACACTTGGGCCGACAAGTGTACTTTTGCCGATGACCGTTTCATATATTGTGGTGTACCGACCAGCTTGCCAAATGGCTCCGGATTTGTACCTGAACTTACCAATAGCATCCCTGATAAACTGTACAAAATTGATACTCAGACTGGTCTAAAAAAAGAAATTATTATGGATGTACCTCATACGATCGATACTTTATTTTTGGACAAAAGCGGTAAAAAAATATATTTTACTGACAAAAGTCAGGTTGGATTATTTAATGTAGAATTATAAATATGATTAAAACAAAACATATTTTATTAATCTTCGCTCCTGCTGTTCTTTTGATTGTCATTATATTTTGGATCCGTTTAGCTCAATACAATCTGATTTTTAAAAAACCAAATATAACGCAGGAACAGATAAAACCTGAATTGGAACTGATCCCGATTTTTCCAGATGATCCTGTAATCGGAGAAGTAACAGCTGGTAAGACTGTAGTAGTTTTTGAAGATTTCGCCTGCCAAGGTTGTAAAAACCAGATGGTACTTCTTGATGCTCTCCGAACCAGATATCCAGGACGAATAAAAATTATCTGGAAAGGACTATCTGTAAAAACCTTCCCTGTCTCTAGCGAGCCAGCCCAGCGCTATGCTTATTGTGCTAATCAACAAAATAAATTTGAAGAATTCAAAAATCTAGCATTTGATAATACCGACAATCTATCTCCAGAGACACTATCTGCCATAGTAACAGACATTGAGCTAGACACTGTCATGCTAGAAGAGTGTCTTGCCACGTCAGGCCCAGATGATTATGTAGAGAGAAACAAACAACTTGCCATCCTACTAAATATACAGTCTGTACCAGCCGTATTTATAAATAATGAACAAGTCACCCCACCCGCCTATGTTGAGGGCTGGGAAACGATACTCCAACTATGAAGAAATTAGTGATAAAAAACAGAATAAATCAATGTATTTTTATGACATTATGTCTATTTTTTATTATTTCTTTTTTATCTCCTCAACCAAGTTTGGCTAAGACAGAGGATGGAAAAAAGGTGGCTGTTATTGGCTCATCTACCTATGTGGCCGGATGTGGTAAAAGTTGGGGTTTTGTACAGAGATTAAGAAAGTCTCTGCCAGACTACACCTTTACTTGTTTTGTCAAAAGTGGCTCTGGACATGATTGGTTTTTGCAACAATTCAACGATAATGTTAAAGGAAAAGGATACAACGAATTAATTATCTACTCTGGTCTGAACTCCCTTGGTTCAGCCTCATCTTTGGAAAAATCAAAAGAAAGCTTCAAACAAATTCTCCAGCCAGCCGAGCTAGAAGGAATTAGAGTGATAGTAACTGGTGCCCAACCATTTGCCAATTATAAAACATGGACGAAACTGTGGGGTAATAATCTCAAAGAAAATTCTGACTGGCTAAGTACAAAACCATACGGAGTGGATGTATTTGTAGATATTTATCCGTACATAAATGATGGAGCTCAAGGACTACAGACTATCTATAACAGTGGCGATGGTCTGCATATGAACTCCGACGGACACCAGTTACTACACCAACTAATCATGAGGCTGGCCTATGATGCGACCATAAATGTCCCAGACCTTCCAATAACTGAAGGCTCTGTTATCACTGTCAAAGATTTATCAATTTTTGGAGATATAGAATTAATTTTACAAAAACCTCAACCAAAAATAAATATTCCAGGACTTGATTTTTCTGATGCAGACAAACTCACGTCTAGAGCAGACGAAGATGGTAATGTCTTTATTCTCATCCCCTATCTTGGCGAATATTTAGCTACCATCTACAGATATGGTGTAGCCATTATGAGTATCATCGCCGTTGTCATGATTATCAATTCTGGATTCACTTGGGTCATCTCTGGAGGAAATAGTGAAAAAATATCTGAAGCAAAAAAAGTACTAGTGAATGCCATTACTGGTCTAATACTCGTAGTTGGATCATATACACTACTCTACACTATCAATCCAAATTTAGTAAAATTCAAAAACTTAAAGATACTTAGTATTACTGGCCAACCTCTTGAAGCATACGACAAAGGTGATGACAAAACACCAGTCAGTACTGGCACACCAAAAAAGTTTGCTGATACATCCTACGATGAAATTTTCCAAAAATATGCCCCTTGTGTTGGAGTAGATTGGCAAATTTTAAAAATTATATCCTTCTACGAATCCAAGTTGAATCCTGGTGTGATCAATAAGACTGGGTTTACTGGCCTATTCCAAACAAAAGAAAAATTTTGTAAGACATCTCTCAACAGACCACAATATGACGTAGATTATGAAACAGCTTGCAAAAATCTTACTAACCCAGAAGTTAGTACTATGGTAGGTGCTTCAATGCTCCGTTCATCAATTATTAAAATCCAAAAACAATGCCCTACCATTGATTCTACTTCGGCCATCTATTTTATGTATATTGGCCACCACAATGGGCAAAGAGCTTTAGAAAAGATATTGGAACACACATGCGATGTCGACAAAGCCAAAGAGGCTTCTTATAATTTCTGGACTATATATGATGGTGGTAAATATGCAGATTCAAAACCTATCAAAAGAAATGCTACAGTCATCTCGACAGAAGGTGACAATACTGCCAAAAAAGTAATGGCCTTGGCTATCAGCGTCGGAGTGGATAGAAATATCTCTGAAGAGAACAAGACTGTCTGTCCACTAATCAATAAAAGTCTGCAATCAATAAAATAAAGTGTGTTAATCTATGAATAAAATAATAACGTTCCCATATAAAAAAATAATAATTGCCACCAGCATATTGTTTTGTTTATTATTTTTTTACACACCAGCTGAAGCTTTAAATATTGATAAAAGTATAAAAATCGATGGAGCAACTCTACATGAATACACATCTTCATGTGCCAACGCTGACTCACTCATCCCGGCCAGTTTTGATTGGACTAAGCCAGCAAGTGATACATCCAACAACACTTGGTCAAAAAAACACTTGTTTCTAGGTGAACATGATTATTTTTTGTCAAAAAGAGGAATAATTGTGCCAGATGATATAAACAAAAAAGTAGATGCTGTGTATATATATTTTCATGGTTTGGGCTGGTGGGATCATACACCACAATCTCTATGCTCAGAATACAAATTATGTAAAAGTGCCAAAGTGTTAAAAGACAATGGAACAAATGCTGTGATACTGGTACCACAAAATGTAAATTCTGGATCAAAAGTACAACAATTAAAAAAATCCGAAGTAGATTGTTTCATGAACGAAGCAAATAAGATTATAAAAGATAAATTAAATCTGGACATTTCTCAATCATCTCTAATAGTGTCCGGGCATAGTGCCGGTGGACAATTTGTCAATCAAGTTACAAAATTAGGATATGAAGTGAAGGCCTCTCTTTTCTTTGACGCTTGTTACGGAGATGACAAAATACCAGGAGATGCTTGGTGCGTAAATACAATAAAAAGAGCCAACTCCGGATATGTATTTATGTATGGTAATGGTCAAGAATTAAATAATGCCATGACTGCTACAAAATATGCTGCCCCGGAAAAAGCGAGAGTTATAAAATTAAATATACCGGGTCATAAGGCAGTACTGACATATTGTTTTCCTGATCATGTCACAAACGATCTCTGCGGGGGTAACGGCACTTTGATGCAGGCAGGTAAAGAATCAATCGGAGGAGTAGTGAGCGAGATTGATATGATTACACTGAAACCACAGCCCAAAATAAATATCCCGGGTCTTAATTTTACCCAAGAAAATCTCTACTACCAAGCAGATAAATATGGTAATGAATTTATCTCTGTTCCTTATCTAGGAGAATACCTCGCGGCTATTTACAAATATGGAGTAGCCATTATGAGCATTATCGCTGTAGTCATGATTATCAATGCAGGATTCGAAATAATTATATCTGGTGGAAATAGTGAGAAAATTAGTGAAGCAAAAAAAGGACTACTCAACGCCATCATGGGCCTATTGCTGGCAGTCGGATCTTACACCATCATGTATGTCATCAATCCTGAATTAGTAAAATTTAAAAACTTAAGAGTAGCAACATACACAGCAGTATCTCTAGGATATACTCTAGAGAGTGAATATATCGAACCAGGAGATGAACTAAATAAAAAAGAATCTTCTAGACTATGTACAACTCCAGAAAGTTGCAAGCCAATTTGTGACAACAAAGCAAAATGGAGTGAATATAGACTAGCACACATACCTGACGTAAAAGAAAGTGTAATATTAGTAGATGAAATAAAAAAACAAAATATCAAAGGAGTCAAAGTCTTAGAAACTAAAACAAGAGTGCTACCATCACTTATTAATCCTCTAAAAAAAGCAGGCCAGCTCGCTGCGAGTCAGGGGTTAGAAATTACTGTTATGAGTGGATTTCGAACCCTCGAAAGACAGATATACCTTGCCTGTGATAAACTCTCCAGAGGAGTTATGGATTCTAAACTAATAGCTTGGCCAGGCGGCTCAAAACATGGCACAGGATCATCTATAGACATCCAACTAACAGGCGCCACAATAATAGATGGAAAACTGGAGACGGGACCAAGTTCTCCAGACAATAGTAATATACAAAATAATGATGAGTATTTAAAATTCAACAGATTACTAGCAGAAATTATGTACAAGGTTGGTTGGAAAAGATTAAAAACAGAAGTCTGGCATTTTGAATACCCCAATAGTCCTCTTGAAGATAGTAGGACAACTAGTTGTTTTGAAAAATCTTGTAAATAGATATACCAATGATTATGAGTAGTAAAGATAATAAAATTTTTGCTTGTTCACATTGCGGAGCACAGTTTGGTAAATGGGCTGGACGCTGCCTTGAATGTGGCAAATGGGGAACGGTAGATGAGTCGAAAGTCGAAAGTCGAAAGTCGAAAACAGAATCCGACAATCATGGTGTCGTCGCCAAAATACAAAAACTTGCAGACATAGGAGGAAAAAACATTGTTCGCACCATAAATATATCAGAATTAGATCGCGTACTCGGTGGTGGTATTGTACCTGGTAGTTTAATCTTGCTCGGTGGCGAACCAGGCATTGGCAAATCTACCCTTTCACTTCAACTTGCGATGAGTGTAAAAGACACTCTCTACTTTTCCGGTGAAGAATCTATCGAACAAATTAAATTACGTGCCGATCGTCTGTATAATAAAGAAAACAAAAACAATTCATCAATTCATCAATTCATCAATTCATCAATTTCTCTCTCCAATGAAACGAACATCGATGTCATCTCCTCAACAATACGAAAAACAAAGCCAGCACTCTGCATTGTCGACTCCATGCAAACTATGTGGAATAGTGATGCCACTGGTGAAGCTGGAAGTGTATCCCAAATCAGAGCCTGCACTGTCACTCTTCTCGAAGTGTCCAAATCTTCTGGTGTACCGATTGTACTCATCGGACATGTCACCAAAGATGGCACTGTCGCAGGACCAAAGACACTTGAGCATCTAGTCGATACTGTCCTATATCTTGAGGGAGACAGATACCACTCATATAGAATCTTGCGAGCAGTAAAAAATCGCTTTGGATCTACAGATGAAGTAGGAATTTTTGAAATGAAACGACATGGGCTTGAAGGGGTACTAAATCCGTCGGCTGCTTTTCTTGAAGAGCGTGGGGAAGATATTCCAGGTAGTATTGTTACATGCCTTATGGAAGGCACCCGTCCCCTGCTCGTAGAAATTCAAGCACTCGTCAACAAAACTAGTTTTGGGTATCCAGTTAGAAAAGCGAGTGGCTTTGATCTAAATCGTTTACATGTCCTAGTTGCTGTGTTACAAAAACGTGCCAAACTTGACCTTGGGCAGTATGATATTCATGTCAATGTCGTTGGTGGTATGAAAGCTAGTGAACCTGCGGCTGACTTGGCAGTGTGTCTCGCCATTGCCAGTAGTTTCAAAGATAAAGCAGGTGGTAAAAATTTGGTCGTGTTTGGTGAGGTAGGTCTTGGCGGTGAAGTACGCAGTGTTTCTCAAATAGAAAAAAGAATTAAAGAAAGTGCTGGGCTTGGGATGAAAAAAATTATTACAGCCAAAAATAAAAATGTCCCGACTGTAAAAAATATACTAATAATGCAAGTGAAAAATATTGAAGAGTTGATTACAAAAACTTAAGATAAATAAGATTGTTACAACAAAAAAAACAGGTTAATCAAACCTGGTTTTTTAATTAAGATTGTTTCTTATGCATTTTTCTCACCACATCACCATAAATATTATACGGCCACAAAAGTTCAATAAACGAACGCAACCCTCTTGTTTGCAATAAGCGACTAAGGGCATACCGTTCATCATCCATTTTTTTCTTTTTCTCCCAATAGAAAGCGCTCTTATCTATCGTAGGAGTAAATACTTGTACCTCTTCAAATCTCTCCACGCCCTCTTTATCAACATGCTTCACATAGAATTTTGCAAAACGCATATCAGGAGAACTACCAGGGCTATCGCCTTTGAAATTATCGTTGACCGCAGGAGTGGGTTTGAAATCAAAAATATAAATTTCTTCACCTTTTTTTGCTTGTTTAAGCAAACCATCAATTAAACCAAAAACTACTGGACTATCCTCAACTTCACTGTCGTCAAAACATACCTGTCCTTTATCATCAAAACTACATAAAGACAATCGCCTCTTTTTCCTAGATTGCATCATCTGTTTCTCTTCATTATTTCTGGGGGCAAAAACAACCGATCTGGCATACATATCTTGAATTTGGTGTGGGCTAGCATAACCTCTAATAATCATCTTTCTGTATAAGGAATACAAATCTTTTAACCTAGTATCCACCTGTGCTAGTGTGGACATTCCATCGACATCCAATTTTCTAAGCCAAGTTTCTTGCGATCCGCCTCCCCCTTTATCACCAATTAGAGTCTTAATATCACTTAATTCTCCATCTGCTTCAATGCTCTGCAATGATACATATACCAGCGGTGCACTCATAATATTTTGCCACAATTTTGCTATTGGGCCATTACCTGCCTCCACCACCTGTGTATAGTACTCATCCACCTCCTGCATTATAAACATAAGAGCCAATTTTCGTCTCGCCTCAAATACCAATTCACGGGCGTTTTTACCATAAAAACCACGCTGTTCCATTTGTTCTTTGGCCTTTGATGTCACCCCAGCATATTGCAATAGCTCATATATACTAGCGTTTTTTATCTCTTCCAGTTCTTTCATGTGAATAGGATGAAATTCATCGCCTATAGCTGGATCCACACCCTGTGATACCATCTCATCCAAAAAACAAGTTATTCTATTTAGAATGACTCCAGGATTATTGATACCAAAGCTGTCACAAAAAATTCGTTCAACTTCTTTTTTGTCTTTCTGGTCAATATGGCCAAAATCATAAAATGATTCGCTACTCTCCACCCCTTCCACAACATTCGGTAAGATTTTACTTTGGGTTGCAAACATTTCTAATGAAGAAAAAAGACCTTTCAATTCAGGATGGGTTGTGGCTAGAGTAATATATGAATCACGTTTTTCGTGCAATTCAAGTAAAGTATAGATGACACGTAATACTGCCTCTGTTCTAGAACGACCAGCCTGCATCAGTTCCTCATCATAATTACTAAATTCTAAAGAACTAAAAAAAGCATCCCCAAAACCTTCCTCACAACTATGTTCATTCACAAATTCATTAAATAATTGCTCTATTTTAGAATAGCTGGTAGTTTCAGTTACACGTTGAGAAAATTCATTATATACCAGTGTGTCACATAATTTCTGACTCATTAAATATAAAATATATTTCTTTTTTTCAAGTTCTTTGGCTCTCATGTGTTCGCCAAGTTTCCCCATAATCTTCCATACATTAGCTTGCTCTTCCAAAGAAACAGATGACTTAAAATCAACTGGCTGAGTTTTCATTCTTTTTCTTGTTCCATCTGTCAAGAGACTATCAAACAATAGCAGGCCTGTGTCATCTCCTTCTTGTAGCCAGCAACCGTCTCCCCATAAACGTGCCATTTCGTGATGGTCAAGTGCTCTAAAAAAATTCATCTTGTCTTCTTGTGGATCTTGTGAGTAAGGACTGTCAAGAGGTAAAACATGAGAAACAAAAAAATTAGCATGAATATCTAAAGTGCCTTTTGTGGTATGTTGAAATTCATAATTCATATCTCCCAAATATTCGACATCAGCAGATCGCAAATGAGTTTCTTCTAACAATTCACGACGTGCCGTACCCTCAACTGTTCTGTCTGTCTTTTTTTTTACGCCACCAACAGGTACCAATTGACCAGCAGTCTCGGTGCTATCCGCATTTTTTTCTGCCAAAATTACATGGGTAAATTGAAAATCATTGAGTGCAGCCTCAAAAGACTGGCCATCTGACATTTTTTTTTCCAATTCAGCTCTAACATCGCAAACACTATTTGAACGCAAAATAAAAACACGGGCAACTTCGTGTGTTCCTTCATGTTCATGTATTGGTCCCGTTTCTACAAATCTGTTTTCTCTTTGCATAGGTTATATAATATCAAATACGGTATTAATCTTACCAACTTAAATATAAGCAGTCAATAAATTACTCCAAATGAATATTAAGCTCCCATTCTTCGACTTTCTTTTTTAATCCAACATATTTATCAAAATCAATTCCTCTTGCAACATCTCTCCCTATCTTAATTAAATCTCTATCATGCATCGTGGCCAGTCGTAATTGCTCCATACCGCTCTGATTCGTACCATAGACTTCTCCGGGTCCACGTATCTCCAGATCATATTCTGCCACATCAAAACCACTATTATTTTTTTCAAAATAAGTCAGTCGCTCTTGTACACTCTTGCTGTCGCTATCTGTAAAAAGAAAGCAATATGACTGGTGTTCGCTTCTACCAACACGCCCACGAAACTGATGAAGCTGTGCAAGCCCAAAATTTTCTGCCCCCTCGATCATCATCACGCTAGCGTTTGGAATATCCACCCCAACCTCCACAACTGAAGTGGAAACCAAAATATCTATTTCGCCGTTTTTAAATTTGGCCATGGTCTCATTTTTTTCTTCTGGCTTGAGTTTTCCATGTAAAAAATCAACCTTCAAATCTGGAAAAATGTACTTAGAAAGTTTTTCATACTCTACGAGAACGGATTTTTTGTCCACAATCACCCTAGTCCGTAGTCCGTAGTCCGTAGCCTTCTCCTTTTCTTGAATCAACGAACACACCACAAACACCTGCCTCCCACATTTCACCTGTTCCAGAATAAACCCATACGCTTTCTCTCGATTATGTGGATCTACCAACCTAGTTTTCACGGCTTTACGACCTGCCGGCATCTCCCGAATAATTGATAAATCGAGATCACCATAGACAGTGAGAGCAAAGGATCGCGGAATTGGTGTGGCTGTCATGGACAGAAAATGAGGCGTTGTTTTTTTATTACCAGATTTTTCCAAAATCTTCTTACGTTGCTTCACCCCAAAGCGATGCTGTTCATCCACAACCAGCAAACCAAGATCCTTGAATAAGACGTCATCTGTCAACAAGGAATGTGTGCCGATAATAATATTTACTTCACCATTTTTAATAAAAGAAATGGCCTCATCTCTTCTTCGATTTTTTGACTTGGCTATAATCCTCAATCTTCTATCTTCTATCTTCGACCCTGTGAGAAGTATTATTTCCAAATCTGGCAATAACGCCCCTAAAGACTGGAAGTGCTGAAAAGCAAGTATTTCTGTCGGTGCCATTAGTACCCCCTGATACCCACTCAAAACACAATCATAAAGAGCCATGGCAGACACGACTGTCTTACCAGAACCAACATCACCTTCCAACAATCTGTTCATTGGCTCATCCTTTTCCATATCTTGGATAATTTCCCAGGCCGAAATTTTTTGATCCTTAGTTAATTCGAAAGGAAGGCCTCTAACAAATTTTTTTATCTTCTTTTCATCAAATTTAATTTTTGGAGCTGTAGATCTTTTGATAGATTGTCTAATCATTTCTGCTCGAAGTTGGAGAAGGAATAATTCATCAAATTTCAATCTTCGTTCCGCATGTCTAAGTTCATCATTTGATTCTGGGAAATGAATCGCTTTCATCGCTTCTGGTAATTCCATTACATCCACTTGATCTCGAATATTTTCTGGTAACCAATCTTTTATATCTCTACTCAAATCAATAACCTGACTCATCAAAAATCTAATTTGTTTTTGTGTTATCCCCGATGTCAGTGAATAAATCGGCACAATACGAGCAGTGTGGGTGGTATTGTTTGTTGCCTTTTCATAAGCTGGTCCAACCATCTGCATGCCAAACATATCGTTTTTTACCTTACCAGAAAAAAATACTTCATCCCTCACTGCCAAAATTTTGGTAATAAATGGTTGACCAAACCAAACAATCCGCAGACTATCCGTCCCATCATTCACAATTGCTTCCGTTATAATCTTTCGTTTCCGTGGGCTACGCTTATTGGCAATAAGTTCAATTTTGGCTCTCACCGTCACTTCAGTCCCCTCTTGCAAATTTGCAATATCACAAATTTCGCTAAAATCTTCATAGCGAAAAGGATAATAATTTAGCAAATCATCTACTGTCTCAATTCCAAGATAGTTTAACTTTTTCTCAAGTACTTTTCCTACACGGTTGAGTTGTGATACAGAAGTTGCTAAATCCATATAACATCAATATACAATATAGGCAATAGAATACAAATAAATTGTCTATTGTTATGTGTATTTTGTCTTTTATCTTGATTATTCTAACACAAAACCTCCTGTGTGAGGAGAAAAAAATATACCAAAATTAATTGACAACCACATTGGCCAGCTCATGTTCTATCACATGCATCATTGTGTCAGCAGTAGTCTTGAGAACTAAAAAAAACACCAGAGCTGGAATGCTGTCTGCAAAAGGTAAAATAAATATAATACTCAAATGCATTGGAATAATACGCCAATATGGAAAAAACATTATCTTTCCAATATTGGGTACTCTAGAACTATCCGTTGCCTTGTTGGTTCGATAAGAAATAATATGATTGATAAGAAATACCGCACCAGCAATTTCTACTGTATCCCAAGCAACAACCCCACTCATACCAACCAAAAATATCGCATAGGCAAAATGAAAAAAACCATAATGAAATAAAAAGAAATAGGCCGTTTGTTTTTTATTTTTTTCTGTCGGTTCCACAGAACGTCCATTTATCTTAAATCCCTCAGTCGAAAAATTCTTAAGATCCAAAATCTTATAAAATTGAAATAGCCCAATAATCACACTTTGTACCCAATATGACCAAAAAAGTGTTGGCAGTGACCAATGTTGGTAGACTGCCATGACAATGACAACAAGATTGGATAACAAAAGTATTTTGACAGATGGCTTTTGGAATGTTTCTAAAAAAGTTTTTGGAGGCATATTTATAAATTATTACTATATAATTGTAACACAAAACCTCCTATACGAGGAGGTCTTTATTGTACAGTCAATAGAAGTTAATTATCATTTGTTGTCTGGGTGTATTTATTGTACCAAGTTAGAACCTATTTTCAAAACAAAGTGAGGTAATAATGTCGCACGCGCGGAGCGCGTGGTGGCTTGAAACTAAATCGTACGCTCGGACAATCGCCCCGCCACCGCCTCGCTTCACTCGGCAACCCCAAAAAGAAAAATGTTCCTTGCTCTTTTGATTTTCGCGGGGGTGGATTTTTTCTAAAATGGAAAGGACATTTTTCTTTTTGGGGTTCTGCCCTCCAAGTATTCGGGCAGTGTGGCGGGGCTTCAATTCGGACTCGGTTTTGCGAAAACTATTTTCTGGGGATATGGATTTTCGCAAAACCGAGACTAATTTATTTTTGAATTTTGTCCGCGCGGAGGAGGGGTCTGGGGAGGAATCCGCGCGGGCTTCTTTTGGATTTTTTGGCGAGGGGGCTAAAATAAGGTAGGAGTAATGTAAGCAATTAACGATATTGCTAAACCAACAAGAATGGAATAGATAACAATTTGCCACGCCTTTTTTCTGTCTTTTGTGCGAAATTCAGCTTGCGATATGCTATCGGTTTTGCCGACATCGCCAAAATTAAAAAGTGAGGCAAAACCGAAGTACGCGCAAAATTGCATGTATGCTTGCAAAAATCCTGTTGCTGACATCATCGCTGGAACGAAAAGGACCAATCTCCATACTTGATGGACATCAAGCCAGATAAATAATGTCCAAAATGCAACGGTCGCGATAAGTCCGAGCCATCCTGCTTGTTTTCGTTTCTTAATTTCATCGGGGCCGATATTGCAGACCCCGGGAACATATTGATTTTGTATTTCCATAGTAATTTTTAGTTACTTTCCGTTGTCGGTTAAATCGGGTTCGTGCTCGGAATCAATATTGGCAAATTCCATCTCAAGTTCCATACTGGCTTCTTGAAGTGCAGGACGATTTGATTTTCGTAGCGCGACCTGAGGCAAAAAAATCGTGACAATAGCCGCAATGCCCATCAGTATTGCTCCCACTAAAAATACAGCACCAATCGAATCACTAAACGCAATCTGAACGGAGTGGAAAAAATTATTCATTTCGGGAATAAGTTGTGCCTGTAGAGCGGATGGCGCATGAGAAATGAGCTCTTTTATGTGCGCCTGTCCTGC
>Ga0210006_1001984_pt1 | contig 13730 bp, 15 predicted proteins | sample CryGey02umfilter_2_FD_185452 | JGI IMG/M metagenome (GOLD analysis project Ga0210006, IMG submission 185452) | Groundwater microbial communities from aquifer in Utah, USA - Crystal Geyser 4/10/14 0.2 um filter (SPAdes) (version 3) | ecosystem: Environmental > Aquatic > Deep subsurface >... | reverse complement strand
GCGAGTATTTCTTACATTTAAATTCACCAAAAAAGCAGGATAATATAATCCTGCTTATTTTTGAAGTTAACCAAAAAAATCTAACTTCTAATCTAGACAGATAAAATCCTCTAATTGGCTGCGAAATTCATCGCAGTAATTTTCGTTTTCCTCCATTTTTATATAATCTATAGCCGACAAACATCCCTTTTTTTCATCATCCAAAAGATTGTTACAGATTCTTAAAGCCAACGACTCTCCCCCTAAACGAAAAGCAATTGAGATTCTCGTTTTATATTGTTTTTCTCTATCTAATTTATCTTCAAACCAATCATTATTATCAATAATTTCATTCTCTAATGTATCGCCGTCGTTCATATATTGATTTATTTTGTCACAAATATTCTCACAACCATCAAAAAATCTTTCTTCTTCTATCCCTATCCCCGTTTTTAGACATAGATTCTTTATTTTTCCCGGACAGATATCGTCTATATCGCCCAACGCTAACTCAATAAGAAAGCCCCTTCCTGTTTCTCCTGAAAATGCGTCGTTTAGTTTGCTTAAACTGTTTTGTTTATTCTCTTCCTGGATGCTCATACTTTCAATTAGGTCTTTTGCTTTGTTGTAATCATTTTCGTCTTTGGTGTATCCTGCCTCGCAGATAAAATAGTTGATGATGCTCTTATGCGCGGCGGTGAGTCGGTTTTCGCCGGAGACCGGGTCTATTTCTTCGGTATATTCCAGATTCCCAATCTCTTGAATTAATTCGTCATTGGTCGCGTTTTTCATCTTTTCCAAGCATTGGTTTTTAACGGCCTCCGGAGAAAGGACGTCCGGGACGCGAATTTTAAACCAATAATAAGTTCCGCCGGCCAGCGCCAAAAGCAAAACAACAACTATCACCGATAAATCTTTTCGGTTAAAAGATTGCATACGCCTTCTTAATATTTTTAATAACTTGCATGAGAACCGTGCGAGCCGTGGGAACCGTGAGAGCTGTGAGAACTGTGAGAACCGTGAGAACCGTGGGAACCGTGGGAACCGTGCGAACCGTGCGAGCCGTGGGAGGCGTGAGAGCCGTGGGAACCGTGGGAACCGTGCGAACCGTGGGAGCTGTGGGAGGCGTGAGAGCAAGCCGCTGAAGCCGGGTCGGGCTTCATCGCGCCGGCCAAACCGACTCCTAAAGCCAAAAAGGTCATCGCGATTTTTGCCACGCTTTTTTTGTTAATTCTTCCTTCCTCGCTACTCAAAAAAACCTTGATGTCTTTTTTGATTTGAGGCAGTTTTGACTCTTTCATAGAAATGACACCTTAGCAGTATTATACCAGTTTAGGTTGAGAATATAAACAAAAGGCCTGTGGATAACCTTCCACCCACCTCTCAAAAATCTTCTTGATTTCCGGATTGGCCATTTTTTCAAAAAGATAATTTAGTATGCAGCATCCTGTTCTCCTTGCTCTTTAGTAAAGATTGTGGTATTTTTCAAAATATAAATAAGATTCCATATTATGAATATAATTATATCGCCAAAGGATTTCAACCGGACATTTGAAGTTGTAGAACGAAAAGGCGCGGGACATCCTGATACGCTTGCTGACGGACTGGCAGAAATGCTTTCTATTAAATTTTCTCGCTACACTTTAAAAAAATTCGGTGCGATCTTACATCATAATTTCGATAAAGTTGGACTATTGGGCGGCTCATCGTTTGTTTCTTTCGGAAAAGGATACTTAACAAGTCCTATTAGAGTTCTAATAAACGGCAGAGTATCAACAAGGTTTGCGGGAGAAAAAATTCCGACTCAAAAACTTCTCACTGGCTGGGCCAAAGAATTCTTGAAAGAAAAACTTCCATTAATTGATCCTGAGGAGGATCTTTGTTTCCACTTAAATCTTAGTAGCCAAAGTAGTCCGGGGAAGACATATGAAAAAGAATCCAAAAAGAGCGCAAGACAACGATGGTTTGAACCCGAAGGGTTAAACGATCTCCCTGAGTTGGAGAAATTGGTTTCTAATGATACCTCTCTTGGCGTAGGATATGCTCCTGTTTCAAAATTAGAGAAAATAGTCCTCAAAATAGAGCAGGTTTTAAACTCAAAAGAATATAAAAGACATAACCCATCCGTGGATCGTTGCTATAAATGTACCTGTTAATTTTAGACTAGAAAAAAAATTGGATAATTTTGCGAGAAGAGAAATAAATCTAATCCCTAGATTCACAAAACTTTTTTTAAAAAAGGAGATTTTACTTTGTGGGTTTTAATCTGCTATAACCATGTCGGACCAAAACCAACAAGGAAAGCTATTTATATCAGGCGGCGGAAATTCAGACGATACACAGCTTCTTGATTTTGAATTTGTGAAATCCTTGCCAACCGGCAGACTGCTTTATATACCAATTGGATTGCAAAAAAATTACATCGGTTATGAAGAATGCTACGAATGGATTACTAAAACTCTTACATGCCACAGTCGCATTGTCGCGAAAAATCTAAATATAGATATGTGGGTAAATATAAAAAAGAAACGGTTTTCTGAAATAGAAAATTTTGATGCCGTTTACATTGGCGGAGCACAAAACAGCTATAGTTTAATGAAAGAATTTAGAGATACTGGATTTATAGATCTATTGAATACTTTTTTAAACAGTGGCAAAAATATCTATGGAGGAAGCACCGGAGCGATTATTTTAGGAAAAGATATCTCTGTGCTTGATGAATCGCCTCCCAATGACTATCACAATCCAAATGGTCTTAAATTATTGGAAAATTATTCAATTTTTTGCCACTACAAGACAGTTCCTATGGAAAAACTGCGCAAGTTTCTAACTACCGGAAAGAGACCTGTTGTCGCGCTTCCGGAAAAAAGCGGTTTGATCGTTCAAAAAGATACGGCTCAACTCGTCGGTTCTGAAGATGCCGCTATTTTCAAAACAGGCGACATTGACCACCCCCAACCAATTCGACCAAATGAGTATTTTTTACTAAATTAATCTTAAAAAAACTAAAGTTTTTACTATTTGAGAATGCGCTGTTTATAGATTTAATTTTTAACCTTTATGCTCAAAAAACAAAAACGAGAAAAATTACAACTTACTAAAAGAATAGACGATTATTCTCAATGGTATACCGACGTTATTCAGGCAGCGGATCTCGCAGAACACGCGCCAGTAAAGGGATGTATGATTATTAAGCCTTATGGCTACGCGATTTGGGAAAACATGAAAGAAGTTTTAGATCAGAAAATAAAAGAGAGCGACGTAAAGAATGCCTACTTCCCTCTCCTTATTCCGGAAAAACTTCTTAAAAAAGAAAAAAAACATGTCGAGGGCTTTTCGCCAGAAGTAGCGGTAGTAACATATGCGGGAGGCAAAAGACTTACTGAAGCTTTTGTTGTCCGTCCTACCTCGGAAACGATCATATATGAAGCTTTCTCAAGATGGATTCATTCCCGCAGAGATCTCCCGCTTCTTATTAACCAATGGGCAAATGTGATTCGGTGGGAACTCAGGCCGCGTTTGTTTTTACGAACAACTGAATTTCTATGGCAGGAAGGCCATACGGTTCATGCCGATGAAAAAGAAGCTGACAAACGAGCGCGCCTGATGTTAAATATATATAAGGATTTCATTGAACAATATCTGGCGATACCCGTCATCGCGGGCAAAAAATCTGAATCGGAAAAATTCGCGGGGGCGCTCCATACTTATACTCTTGAAGCCATGATGCAAGACGGAAAAGCTCTGCAGATTGCCACTTCGCACAACCTTGGTCAAAACTTTGCAAAAGCATTTAACATTCAATTTACGGATGAGGATGGGTCATCTACATTCGGCTGGCAAACAAGCTGGGGATTAAGCACAAGGACTATTGGAGGGCTTATCATGACACACAGCGATGATACTGGTCTTGTATTACCGCCAAGATTAGCTCCTATTCAAATAATTATTGTTCCCATTTGGCGCACAGAAGAAGACGAACGCAAGGTGCGTCCAGAAATCAAAAATATCGTAGAAATGCTTCAAAAGAAAGGATTGGAAAAAATTCAGGTTGATTGGAGCGAGAAACATCCAGGAGAAAAATACTACTATTGGGAAAGGAAAGGAGTGCCAATTCGCATTGAAGTGGGCCCGCGAGATATACGGAACAAAGAAATGGTACTCGCGCGACGAGACACTGGTAAAAAAGAAACATGCAATCTCAATTCATTATATGAACGGCTGATATTCCTGTTAAATGATATTCAGCAGACGCTCTTTCAAAAAGCGCTTGCGTATCAAAAGGAAAAAACAAAATATGTTGAAACATGGAGCGATTTTAAAAAGCAGATTCGGAATGGAAATTTTGTCTTGGCCCATTGGCATAAAGACAGCGCAATAGAGAAAAAAATAAAAAAAGAAACACAGGCAACAATTCGCTGTATTCCTTTTTCGCAAAAAGAAGAAAGTGGAATGTGCGTATATAGTGGCAAACCATCTAAAAAAAGGATTCTTTTTGCAAGGGCCTATTGATATATGAAAACTATCAAAGTCCTCAGCCTTCCATCAAGACATCCCTACGCCAATAAGTTTAATACCGATGGTATAAAGTTTGTTAATCCTAACACCGATTTATTTACTTCTGGTAGTGGACAGATTGAACAAGCAAAAGATTGCGGATGTCATGTTGTAGTATCAGATGTTGGGTTTTATAAAGAACAGTGGAAGCAAGTAGCGCTTTATAATATAAACAAAGAGAAACCCTTAGAAACCGCTAAACGCTACACCGACGCTTTAATAGAGGTTGCAAAGCGTCCATCTTTGAAGCCCGCGGGAGTACAAAGATTAGACGAACTCTCTGTCTTAATTAAGCAATATAAGGCAGTGTATATAAGCGCGATAGAAAAATTGCAAACAAGGTAGCGACAAACAGAAAGTATTTTTATTAAGCCCTCACCAATAGAAGAATTTGATTATTATATCGTAGTGCCATACGCTCACGCGGCGATCTTATTGGATAGTAAGTAATAAATCTTGTCAGATTTATTATCCTTCCACCCACCTCTCAAAAATCTTCTTTATTTCCGGATTGGCCATTTTTTCAAAAAGATAATTTAGTATCGCCAGATTTATCCGGCGCTTTCTGAAATTCACAAACTCCCCAATATTTTCTTTTTTAATCTGGCCATTTGGTGGTTTAAAATATTAAGCTCGGGAACAGCAACGGTTGAAGAAATTAATTTTTTAAACCCCTCGTTTACCTCCGAAAGGCTGTATTTCTCAATCAATTTTTTGTATCTTTTCCAATCAATTTCTCCCCCGTTGATTAAACTAAAAATATCAATTAGGTCTTTTTGCCCTTTGACGGTTCCTTTTCTCTCTTGGAAAGCATACACCTTTAAAACAAGCAAGAGTTCTGGCCAAGGCGCCAGAAATCCTTCTCTGGATTGAGCATAATTCTTAATTTCTTCCACTGGAATTCCCAAATTAGAAAAATGAGGCAGGTAGATATCAATATCAATCTCTTCTATCTTTATTTCGTATTTTCTAAGCCGTTCATTCTTGAAAAGGTCAAATTCTCCTTTGATTTTGGCCAACTCATCGTAATCTATAACTATATCAATATCTTTGGATTTGAGACCCTTGCTGTATAAAAAAACCGCCCAACCGCCGATAAGAATAAAATCAAATTTTTTCTTCAAATCCTGAAGAATTTTAAAACTCTTTTTGGTAATTAAGTCGTGATAGAATTCCATTTTTAGTTTGCTAAAACAATTTTTCTTTTAAGGCGTTTAAGAAATCTTTAGCGTACCATTCTGGCAGGTTCCAAAGGTCAACAAAGGTCTGAACATCGGGAGTAATTTCGCCAAAATTTTTTAACCACGGGTCGGCCGTTAAAACAATCAAATTAGGCTGGCCTTTTTGGACCGGGAAGCGGTCTTTGATTAGGTCAATTTTTTCTTTGTTAAAATAGACATAAACTTTATCGTAATCAGCCGGAACATCTTGATATTTCTTAGAGTAAGCGGAAAAAGCGCCGAAAATTATTTCCGGCGGCATTTCTCCTTCTATTTCTCGCGGGGTCTTTAAAACATTGGTCTGATAAATTATTTCTTTTCCTAATTTCCTAAAAGTTGCCCAAAGATACAAAAACTTTTCAATATCTCTAATCTTAAAACCCCGGCCGTTTACTTCAATCGCGCCGGACTGACGAGGGGTCTTTAGAGAATTAAAAACAGTGCTCAAAGAAAAATTATACTTTTGAGCCAAGTCCTTTTGAGTTAATTCTGTTGCGCGATTATCAATGGCCTGGAATAAAATCTCCCGCCAAATAATTTCTTTTTTTGACATATTATGTTTCTATTTATCAACCCGAAATACAGATTCATTTCTATGATAATAGAAACTGGATAGCGTGTCAAGAGTTTGAGCTCTATCCTTCCACCCACCTCTCAAAAATCTTCTTTATTTCCGGATTGGCCATTTTTTCAAATAGATAATCTAATATCGCCATATTTATCCGGCAGCGCCCGTTAGTCGGCATCTGGCCGAAAATATTGCCTTGCTCGGAATAGTTGTAAATCGGACAGACCCCGCAAAAGGGCTTGTAAACGCAGTTGGCGCAATGCGGCTGGTTTTCCAAACAGGACGCTGTGCACAGCGTCCTGACCACCGGACTGCCGACAATTTCCTGATAAGTATTCTCTCTGACATTGCCCAGTCGGAAACTCTCGTCGTCCATCATTGACATCATTCGGCCTTCATCGCAGGTATAGACATCGCCGTTGTAGTTATAAGCCAGTTGGCCAATGCCGGCGCCGCAGGGAGAACGAAAGTCCAGATGATTCGGGTCGGTCTCGGTCAAAATCTTAATTAAAAATGTCCGGGCCATTTTTTCTCTGACTTTTTTGCCTCCGAGATTAAGTTTAATGATATAGTCCATCGCTTTTTTGTAAAACTTGATGTATTCCTCGGCGCCATAGCCGATTTTTTTAAAAACATTCTTGGAAAACCCGAAGGGATTGAGCGGCCTTAAATAGAAATCGTCAAAGCCCAGTTTTAGGTATTCGTCTATAATTTGCTTTGGGTAGGCCAGGGAATAACGGCTGGCAGTCATTGACAGGCCCATTTTGAAAATGTATTTTTTCTTTCTTAATTCCGGGTAGAGTTTAAAGAATTTCTTGGCCCACTTGGCCGTGTGATAGTAACTGCCGCATTTATCCCCGATCAAAACCCTGTTTTTATTATGAAGTTTTTCCGGCCCGTCTAACGAAGCGCATAAACTGACCTTTTTATCCAGAAGGTATTTGAATTTTTCCTCGTCCATCAGGGAAAAATTAGACACCAGCCGAATGTCTAAATTTTTACCAATCTTCTTATTCTTCTTTTCCGACTGCTCAATAATGTATTGGACCACCGGCCAATTAACCAGCGGCTCGCCGCCCTGAAATTCAATCGCCACAAACAGGCTGGTTGTCTGAAAAATTTTATCAACGACTTTTTGGGCGGTGGTTTTGTCCATATCATAGCCCTTTTCTTCCATGGTCTGAGCGCTGGCATGGCAATAGATACAGCGGTGGTTACAGCGCAAAGTAACGACCACAATATGCAAGCTCGGCCCGCTAAACAAAAAAGCGTTTTTCTCGCGATACCGATTGAGCAAATCGGAAACATCCAAGTCCTTTTTAAGAAAGTTTTTTTCTTTCAGCGACAAATATGGCTCCTTGGCTTTGTCTAAATCCCCGGCCAATAAATCCTTAAACTCTTTCTCTTTCAAAACCAACCACTGCCCGACATCATTGGTTAGCAAATACCCATTCCTAAACTCTTTGAAACGAAAAAACCCGAGTTCGCCGTATTTAATTTTGTCCAAATTCATATCCATGGTTGATATTCTATAATATTATTTTATTTAAATCAATTTGTTGACAAAAGCAATATTAAAAACTAATCTTAAATTAAGATGGGTTCGTTAACATTATAAATATAAAAGGGAGGAGTTAATATAAAATGGAAAAAATTAGATTAGATAAATTTCTTGTTGAAAACAAAAATATAAAATCCAGATATCGGGCCGCTTTATTAGTTAAAAATGAAATGGTCTTTGTTAATGGCAAACTGATTAAAAAACCGAGCGTTCAAATCAAAAAAGACGATGTTGTTGAAGTTATAGGAAAGGATATCCAGTGGGTCTCAAGAGGGGGATTGAAATTAGAGAAAGCGTTAAAATTCTGGAAAATTAACCCTAAAGATTGGATATGTTTAGATATCGGGGCATCAACCGGCGGGTTTACCGATGTTCTAATAGCTAAAAAAGCAAAAATGGTCTACGCGGTAGACGTAGGACACGACCAGTTAGACGAAAAGTTAAGGAACAATCCAAGAGTAGTTAATCTTGAAAAAGTTGACGCGCGCAAATTAGACAACGATAAAATTAGGGAATCCGTCGATTTTATTTCGGTTGATGTCTCATATATATCATTGTCTTTAATTCTTCCAGAAATTATTAAATTTTTAAAGCCAAACGGCAAGATAGTAGCGCTAATAAAGCCGCAGTTTGAACTTAGCCCTGATATTGTCAAAAAAGGAATTATAAGAAAAAAAGAACATCAAGAATTGGCCGTTAAAAAAATAAGAAAACTTGTCAAAGGATTAAATCTCGCGGAAGAAGGAATAATTGAATCGCCAATTTTAGGCAAGAAAGGCAACAAAGAATTCCTAATCTATCTACAAAAGAATTAAGGTGCCGTCTGTTAAGATGGCGCCTTATTTTGTTAGGAGAAAAAGTTCTTTATTTAACTGCTGTACTTTTTCGCGCTACAAGGACTCCCACTTTGGCGACAACAGCCCGATTCCGCGGCCCCTGACATCCTTTTTAACTGGGAACCACTATTTTTGCCTGAATAATTTTTCCACCGAACAACAATTGACTTTTTCAAACTCATCACCTCCTTTTTATTAAATTTTTCCTCCTAACAATTATATTTGATATCATGATTGTCAAATATAATATCTAATATTTTACCATTTTCAAACACCATTTCAAAGAGACGAGGCAAGATTAGTTTATGTAATTGGCAATTGTAATCAGATGGCGTAAAGAAATCATCATTATCCCACGCCGATTGCATAGGACATCCCCCGCCGCAAATCAATTTTAAATTACAGTTTTTACACTTAGAGTAATTAGAGAAATGTAGTTTATCAAGAAATTTTCGTTTAGGTTTATTTATTCCGAAACCGTCTCGAGAGCATTTACCATACATCATAACATCGGAATAAATTTCTCCCGTCCTAGAAATTTCAAGACACGAAGTTATCTTTCCGGAAGGAGTGATTATCAAATTGGTTCCTTCTCCAGTACCACAATAATATCCACTGGTAGGTCTAGAAACTATTGAGTTATCCACTTTAATTTCAAGATTTTTATCGGCAATTAATTGGATTGCTTTAATAAAATTTTCGGCATATTTCTCAACTTCGGGCATCAACCCCTTTTCACCTCTACAGAGAACTGAGAAATGAACTGGTTCAATTTTTATATACTCTACGCCAAAACTTGCGACTTGCTCCACAGAATCTGAAATGGTATTAACTCCTTGATTAGTAATCGTCAATTGTACCGTTAATGGCACGTTCGTTTGCGCTAATTTTCGAATATTCCGCTCTACTACTTTTTGTGAAGAACTTCCAGAAACAAAAGGCCTTTATTTATTGCGGCAAACACCGTCATAAGAAATCCTGATGGCAACATTATTTTCTACCAGCCATTCAAATTCAACATCATTAAATGTGCCATTACTCACAAGGATAATTTCAATATTACCAAACTTCTTCTTTGCATACTCGCACACTCCCTCCATACATCTGAAGTTAAGAAATGGCTCGCCGCCCCCGACAAAATATATTGACAAAACTTCGGTAGAATAATTTGGTCTTAATTCAACAAGATTATCAATCGCTAACTTCGCCAATGATAAATCCGTATATATCTTGTCATCCCCGCCTTTAGCATAACAATAAACGCAACGCAGATTACAATCGAGAGTAGGCATAAAAGATATACTGGGACCAATGTGAAATTCTTCTTTTTTATTATCTCTTTCTTTAATAATCGTTTTTACCTCTTCATTAATAACATTATCCAGTTCATCTTTTTCGACACCCGACAAAAAATTTAACCGATTTTCAGAAATCAAGACATACCGTCCCTTCTTAAGGCTAATTATATCTACTCCGTCCATCTCATCTAAGTTCATTTGTATCCTCCTTAAATATTTAATTTTAAAAAAACTTGTTTTATCAAGAAAGAATAAAATTTTAATCCCTATGCCTTCATCAACGCCAGGACATAATTGCAAAATTCGTCTTGGATAATATCTTTGACTTCTTTGTCTATATTTTCAAGACCGACTTCAAAATAGTCCTTTTTTTCTTTAATAGAAAAATCAGCCAATCCCCGATAGGCCTTGATGGCTGATTTTACCACGCTAAGTTTATAAATTCTGACACTGAACTTAATTACCATTATTTTTTTCCGCTTTTAGCGGATTTTTTTGTCTTTGCGCCGTACTTTTCCTCCCAAGGAATGGCAATCCCTAAGGGGTCGTCCTGATAAGTCATTTTTTCTTCCGCTTCCGCCGGCTCTTCCGTCCCGATAGCTGAAAGGAGCGCCTGGCTGATAATATATTCCCGGATTTTTTTGTTATTTTTAGCTAATCTAATCCGAACCGCGTAATTAAGCAGTTCATTCAAAAACTCCCCTTTCAAATCGCCTAATTGTTTAGAGGATAATGGCTTTTTCCCTTTCAAAGAAACTTCAATCTGGTCTTTCTTTTTGCTGTCTAAAAAGAGATAGGCCCGGTCAACAAAAACATAGACGGTTCCATATACCGCCTCCAAGGGATATTCTCTCAGATTGAAATTAAATTTGATCTCGTTATTTTTTGCTGTCATATCTTATTCCTACCCTTCGCTTTCTGCCGGATTGTTTTCCGGTTCAACCACAATTTTTCTGACAATCAGGACTGTTTTTTCGTCCGGATTCTTGGAATCGCACATCGCCACCACCGAGATATCATCCCCTTCTTTGAATTCATCCAAAGTTGTCTCTGTTTGGTCCAAAACCTGCATCTCCTTGGAAAGATTCGTTTTAAAAAATTCGGTTTCATCGGTCAGGTTGACTATGTTGATTTGCTCGGAAGTTTCCTTTGGCTGAAGGTATAATTGCCCGTCTTCAATTTTTTCAAAAGTTCCGTCAATGATAATATTGTAGAGCTGTCCACATTTATTATCTGTCTCTTCTCCTATCGGCAGAAAAGAAAAACCTTCCGGCTGGTCAACTGGTTTGTTGCGCCAATACTGCTGGTAAAAATAATAACCGCCCAGAGATAAAATGGCAATGATGACTAAAATAACCGCCGCAAAAAAAACCTTTTTATTATCCATAACGTTTAAACTCCTTTACTCTCATTTTAAACCCGTCGAAAACAAGTGTCAAATAACATCAAAAATCTTAAAGGCATTCATCTTCGCGCAAAGAATTATAGAAAGATTACTTGGACTATACCAAAACCCATTTAACTCCTAACTGCTACTTTACTAAATCAGAATCTTTTACTATTCGGACAATATCATTTATTAAATCTTTTATTTGCCAATCGCTTTTTTTACCATATCTATTCTCTATCTTCATTATAATTTCTTGATGTTCCGGATAATCTATAGTCTTAATACCGAAAACCTTAAGCCAATTTGAAGAGTTTTGAACTATGACATTAAATATCTCCGAGATATGCCAAACTAAAAAGTTATGTTCATCCTTCTTATATTGAGGATACCTTTTGTAAAAATAATTATAGAAAATAAAATGAAGCATTTCATGGGCAATAACCACATTAACATATTTTTTCTTTTTGTACTTATAAGGAACTTGAAAGGTCATATCCTCCAAGAATCTTGGGAACATTCCCCAAATCGTCGTATAAACAATATATTTTCCTTTTGGCCAAAAGTTACCACCAAATAACTTGTCAACTAAACCGTAAAACTTTTCTTCTTTTTTCTGCCAATTAGATTGGTAAACAGACATATTTTTCTGTATTATCTTTTCCTTTTTTTCGTAAAAAGATTTAACAAAATCAATTATTTTTTTCCTATCTATTTTTAAAGTATTTCCTTCTTTATATTTCTCTAAAAAAGGAAAGTTCCTAAAAAAAGCCCACTCCAAAGTACGCCCATCATTATAATCAGCACTGTTGTTGAAATCAAAAAATGCCTGAATATCTTTTTTATAATCAATTTTAAACTTTAGCTTCGGGTTCATGAATTAAATGAGGTAGGCATATTGTCTACCTCAAGGTTAACATTTTAAAACTATCTTTTCAAGAAGCAACAAATTTAAAAAATGTATCCCAAATTAGCCATTCTAATGATTTTTTACTATGAGAACATACGCGATCGTCAATATTCCAAATGCTTCCAGTTTTCAACTCGGCGCTGGCTGGACACCCCCCACCACATATTCCAAGTGCTTCGCAATCCAAACATTGATCCATAAAAAGCGGCGAACGATATTTCCATTTCTCAAAAAGACCAAATTTGTAAGGATCGAAATCGGAATTGAGTACCGAAAAATCAAAATATTTTCTTGGTTTAACAAAATCCTGGCACATGCCAATTAGGCCGTCTGGAGCAACTACAATTTGATTACCCATAGCTCCGCAATCGGAAAACATTGTTTTGCGGTCGATAAAAGCTTTCGCTTTTCGCATCATCCTTTCTTCATAGACTCCTAATTCCCGAAATTTTTTGAAGGCATAAATCAAACAATCGGCCGCTTTATCAAAATAATCATTGTTTAACGGCATATTCGGATTATAGTGCAGGATATTGAAGCTGATTCCATCCTGAATTCCCAATTCGTCTATAAAAAAGGATAAAACATCATCAAAATTATTCACCACTTCAGGAGTCAAAGTTGCTGAAATCCCATTTTTAACACGGTATTTCTGTAAGAGTTTATAATTACGGTGAATAATTGGAAATATATCAATATGTTGTCTCGGAATCCGGTAAATATTATTGATATAACCTGGTCCATCAATTGAAATCCCAACAGTCACTCTGTATTTGGCAAAAAACTGAATAATATTTTCATCTAGTAACACTCCATTAGTTACTATCGCCACTTCGCATTCTTCGGGCATACGTTGGATTTTTTTTAATTGAGCGACTTTCTCAACCGCCGCTTTAACAGCAGCAATATTAATAAGTGGTTCTCCGCCGTAAAGATGAATAACTCGTTTGTGATATTTCCTACCATATTTTGTAGTCAGGTCAGCAAAAATGTTTATGGATTGATTAACTGTAGCAATATCCATGGTAACCGCAGTAACCGCCGGAATTGGTTTTAACATCAGCAACGGCGTTTCTTCAAAACAATATCTGCATTTCAAATTACAGGCATCGGTCAAAAGCAGATACATAATTTCCAAATTTTTATCTTGTAAAAATTGTTCTCGAATTTCGATTAGTTCCGCTATTTCATCATAACCACAATCGACTATTAAATTTTCATTTCGAAACTTTTTTACAATATCATCTTCAATTTCCTCAAGATTAAATCTGGAATGAATAACTTTCCGACCTATTAATTTTGGCAAGAATATCAGGGCGAGAGAAATGCTATGTAAAAAGGCGATATTATTTCCTCTTTCAAACCACTTACACCATCGAGACAATCGACATTTATTCTTATCTTTCATTCTTCG
>Ga0210006_1001972_pt1 | contig 13764 bp, 15 predicted proteins | sample CryGey02umfilter_2_FD_185452 | JGI IMG/M metagenome (GOLD analysis project Ga0210006, IMG submission 185452) | Groundwater microbial communities from aquifer in Utah, USA - Crystal Geyser 4/10/14 0.2 um filter (SPAdes) (version 3) | ecosystem: Environmental > Aquatic > Deep subsurface >... | reverse complement strand
TATATTTTTTATGACTCCTCATGGGCATAATCGAAGAATAAATCATTCTGTTAAAAAACCTTATTTTACATTTCTAGTTGATGGTAATTCTACTTCTTTCAAAAGTTCAAGATTGTCAAGCAAAATACCTGTACCACGCACCACGTCAGTCAAAGGATCTCCTGATACACGAACTGGTATCCCAACCACCTCTGAAATAGCAATATCAATACCATACAATAATGCTCCCCCTCCTGTGATAAGCATTCCTCTTTCATGAATGTCGGCTGTCAATTCTGGTGGTGTTATCTCCAACGTACTCTTGATAAGATCAATGATTGTTTGGACAGACCTTTCTAGAGCCTCATAAACATGCTCGTTGGTGATCATGATCTCTCTTGGTAACCCCGTCAGTACGTCACGACCACGCATAGGGAATTCTGTTCTTTCATTCATTGGAATTGCAGAACCAATTTTTTTCTTAATTTGTTCAGCATAACTTTCACCAATAAAAAGATTAAAAACTTCTCTGGCATACTGAACAATACTTTTGTTCATTTCGTCCCCCGCTATTTGGCTAGATTTCCATGCCACGATGCCATGAAGAGAAATAATAGCTACGTCTGTATTTCCTCCCCCGATATCAACTATCATATTTCCAATCGGATCCTGGATAGGCATGCGTACTCCCACTGCAGCGGCCATCGGTTCTTGAACTATATGAACTTCTCTCGCTCCAGCAGCAATAGAAGCGTCTTCTACTGCCTTGGCCTCTACCTCGGTCACATCAAGAGGCACACAAATCACAATCCTAGGCCGAGTCATGAAAGAATGTCCGTCGTCATGCACTTTGTCAATAAAATATTTGAGCATCTTCTCTGTTACTTCATAATCAGAAATAATACCGTGAGTCAAAGGACGGGTAACTGTAATGTGAGGTGGAGTTTTTCCAAGCATGTACTTAGCTTCATTGCCCACTGCCAGTATCTGACCAGTTTTATTGTTGACAGCTACGACAGAAGGCTCTTGGACGACAATTCCCTTCTCTGGCGTATAGACCAAAGTATTGGCAGTACCAAGATCAATACCGACATCCCTACTAAATTTACTCATTAATTTTTTGAACATAATCTTAATTAATAAAATATTCACTGATAACGCAGCCATCTATAATTTTGTAAATAAAATTCTGAAAACAATATTCGTGCATGCCTGCCTACAGGCATGGTGTATAATTCGAAATTCGGTAGTTATTAATCAACCTTGTGCTTAGATATTATCCAAATTTATCAAATTACTCTCATCTTGATTTCTCATTTTCACTTCTACGCTATTTTTTTCTAATGTTTTTGAACTAACGATAATTCTCTTTGGTATTCCAATAAGATCACCATCTGCAAACTTCTTTCCAGCTTGTACACCTTGTCTGTCATCATACAATACTTCCATACATTGTGATTGTAACTTCTCATAAATTTCATCTGCTTTTTTGACCTCTACATCTTCTCTGGCAAGGGAGATAAGGTGAACTGCAAATGGTGCGACTTCTTCTGGCCAAATTATTCCGTTGTCATCATTGTGTAATTCTACAATTGTTCCCATAATCCGACCAGGCCCAATACCGTAGGCTCCCATAATTACAGGCTTTTCTTTGCCATCTTCATCTATAAATTTTAAACCTAGTGGCTCAGAAAACTTGGTCTTTTGTTTAAAAATATTACCAACTTCAATTGCTTTCTCTTCTATCAGATTTTTCCTTTTCAACCCCAAATCATTTAGCACCTCGTCATTTAGAACTTCTTTGTTTACTGCTAATTTTTTTTCTTTATCAATATATATCAAATCTTCCCCGGCCTCAGAAACTGTCTGAAATTCATGAGAATATTTGGAAAATGTTCCACCAGATGCAAAGGTAATATACGTTCTATCGCCAAGACCGCAACGATTGAAAATATTTGTATAAGCTATCTTTGATTTTTCATAAAAATCATCCAATTCTTTTTCAGAACGAGAAAAAGAATAAAGATCTTTCATCAAAAATTCTCGACAACGCATAATACCACTCTTAGAACGCATCTCGTTCCGAAATTTAGTCTGAATTTGGTAAACGTATTGGGGAAGATCTTTATAAGAATTGATATGGTTTTTCATGAGGGCTGTGAGTGGCTCCTCGTGAGTAAAGCCAAGACCCAACTCTGTACCACTTTTCAGCTCTGTCTTGAACCAATTGTCTACCACTTCGTCGCTCCATCGTCCAGTCTTCTCCCAAACAGACTTATCTTGTAATGATGTCAGAAATACTTCTTGCCCACCAATAGCATTGATTTCTTGTCTAATGATATTATTAATTTTATCCAACACCCGAAGACCTAATGGTAAATATGTATATACACCAGCCATCTCCTTATGAATAAATCCAGCCCTGATTAGGAGCTGTGCATTTTTTGACACTTCGTCTGCTGGGGCTTCTTTTCTAGTTTTAGTGAATAATTGTGATTGGCGCATATGGTATGTTGTATATTAATGTGTGCTTACTTTTCTGGTAGAAAATGAAAATGAAAAAAGTAAAATTAGTAAAACAATAAAAAATGAAAAATTCCAAATATTCAACAAATCTATCCCTCTCAAAAACAATAGGAAAATACAGATAGCTGATAAGATAAAACTCTCTCTAAAACTACGTTCCACATATCTGAAAAGTGGTAATTCCGTTCTGGAAAACAACCGATAGACTACAAAAATCAAAACAGAAAATGTACCTAGGAGAGCTAGGAAAAAACTTATATAAAAAAACAAAAAGCTAAGTGTGCTTGCTTCAAAAGGGTTGACATTGACAATCACAAAAAACCAAGCAGACCAGCAAAGCACTGTCCCAACGAGCATGATAGTGATGTATTGGCGGAGGTTCATATTATTTGTTTTCTACTGGCTTTTTTATTACAAAACGTGTTGATTCAAACGGGGATAAAATACCTCTTTTGGGAGTCCCAGATTTACCAAATGGTAAATCTGCTACACCCCAATACCAAGTCTTGGTATTAATTTCTTCGGCAAATCCTAAACCACTAAATACGAAGACAAAATACCTTTTACAAAAAGAGTGGCTGAATAATCAACCACTTTTATTTTATCTCATTTTACCCGTCTTGGCAAGGTACTAAAACTGGAATTATTTATCCCTAATTTGACCATCACCACGAACTATCCACTTGTAACTGGTAAGTGCTTGAAGAGCCATTGGCCCTCTAGCGTGAAGCTTTTGGGTGCTAACACCTATTTCTGCTCCAAGACCAAATTGTGTTCCATCTGTGAATGCTGTAGACGTATTGACATAGACTACCCCAGCATCAACATAAGTCAAAAAATAATCAATATTTTTCTGATTACTGGAAATAATTGCTTCACTATGTTTAGAACTATATTTTTCAATATGTCCAACAGCCTCTTTGAGATTTGAAACAGTTTTGATTGACATCTTGTAAGACAAAAATTCAGTTCCAAAACTTTCATCTGTGGCATGATGAAGCAAACCTTCTGGATATTTATCTTGTAAATTTTGAAAAGATTTTTCATCAGCAAAAACCTCCACTTTGTATCCAGGAAGTGCAGAAATAATTGTGTATAAATTATCAAGCTGGCTCTCATGAATAATTAGAGTATCAAGAGCATTGCAAACACTAACCCGCCTAATTTTAGCATTGGTCACAATATTCTTGGCCATGTCAATGTCAGCTGATAAATCAACATAAGTGTGAACAATTCCTGCTCCTGTCTCAATCACTGGTACCTTGGCATTATCTCGTACGAAATCGATCAATCGTCTGCTTCCACGTGGAATGATTATATCAATGAACCCAACAGCTTGCATCATTTCTTTTAATATTTCTTTGTCATTTGACAATAAATAAATAATATCCTTACTAATACCATGCTTATTTAAGACGTTATGAATAAGATTGACAATTGCCAGATTTGAAAATTTGGCGTCGCTGCCACCTTTTAGCACACAGGCATTTCCAGATTTGAAACATAAAGAAAAGACATCCAAAGTAACATTTGGCCGTGCTTCATAGACAATACCAATCACTCCAAATGGAACAGAGACACGTGATATTTTCAGCCCATTTTCCATTACTTTGTCTTCCAAAATATTGCCGACCGGAGATGGCAATAATGCCACATTTTTTATATCTTCTACAAAGCTGTCTAGTCTTTCTGGATTTAATAACAGACGATCATATGTGGGATTAGATGGATCCATATGTGCCAAATCTTTTTTATTTTCTAATAAGATGTACTCTGCTTGTATGCCAATCTCCACAGCAAGGTCAAAAAGCACAGCCTGTTTTTTTGGATCAGACAATTCCGCAAGAGTGCGTCCAGCCATGTTCACTTGTAATAACTTTTCTTCAAGGTCTGTCATAAATTTTTATTTTAGAAGTTGATTTGATCTATTCTTGGCAGAATCAACAGCATCTTTTAATATCTGATCAAATTTATTTTCTTTGAGATGTTTCAACGCTTCAATCGTGATTCCTCCTTTGGAAGAAACTGCTTCCCGCCATTCCAGGGAAGATCGCTCACTACTATCCAGAAGAAGAGCTGAGCCGACAAAAGTCTCTTCTGCAATCACCCTAGCCTGTGCAGGTGAAAAACCATATTCTTCAGCCTTTTCTGCCAACAACTCAGTGAGATAATAAAAAAAAGCTGGACCAATTCCACTAACTGACCCGATACCACTTAGAATGTCCTCTTCAGCCACTTCTATCTCCTTACCCATGGCAGAAAAGATATGTCTGACTACCAATTTGTCTTCGACTCTAACCTCTTGGCTTGGAAACCATTCTGTCACTCCCCGCCCAATACGAATAGCTAAGTTAGGAATGCTTCTCACTACTTTGAAAGCCGAAAGACTATTCTTAATTTTATCAATTGTCACACCAGCCATGATAGAAATAACCAACTTACCGCTCATATCAATGGATATACTATCTGCCAGTTGCAAAAAACTCTGTGGCTTGACAGCAACAATCACCACATCTACTACTGACAACTTTTGATTTGGGTCGTCATGTTTTTGACAAGTGGTAATATGATACATTTCGTGCTTTGCTAGACTGCCTACAATAGCTTGGCCCATATTACCCATTCCAATTATACAAATTTTAATAGTCACAGATTTAAAAACAAATAATCATAATGAATCAATGCCCTGTGTCCTTTCTGTCCAATCAAACTGTGGGCCGTGTCAAAACCATACTGAGCGATACCCAAACCTATTTCTTCTTGTCTAGAACCTATTATCTTTATGATGTCCCCTTTTTCAAATTTACCAGTAATCTTCGTCACACCAACTGGTAAAAGACTAAGTGGTCTGTCTGGATTAGAAAAAATATTTGTGGCCAATTCATTTAAATATGCAGTGCCTTTTTCTTGACCATAGGCATGGGCCAATCTTTTCTTGACGTTAGATATTTTTTTGATAGATAAGAAAGTTGTGCCAATCTCATCTCCAGCAAACAGATCCAAAATAACTCCATTTTTCTTGCCATTTACAATATGTGTAATGATACCTAAATTAGACAATTTTCTAGCAATTTTAGATTTAGTCATCATTCCGCCTCTTCCAAATTTAGAAATTTGAGGAGTAGCGAATTGTCGTCTTGGCGCACTAGGCTCAATAGTGTGTATAATTCTAGATGTCTTGTCTTCTGGGTTACCATCATATACTCCGTCCACGTTGGTTAACAAAAATAAAGCATCCACATTCATCATGGCAGAAATTAGACCAGCCAACTCGTCATTATCAGTGAACATCAATTCTGTGATAGAAACTACATCATTTTCATTAACAATCGGAATAATGTTGTCTTTCGAGAGAGATGAAAAACAATTTCTCATATTCATATAATGATTTCGATCACGAAAATCTTCCTTGGTAGACAAAATCTGCGCTGATATAAATTTGTGCTTTGACAATATTCTCTTATAGACATTCATGAGCTCCACCTGACCCACAGAAGCAAGCACCTGCCTTCTCCCGACTTCATCTGTCTTTTTGTCTAGTTTTACAACAGATTTTCCAGCGCCCATGGCTCCAGACGAAACCAAAATCACCTCTACACCTAGTTTTTTTAATTTGACAAGCTGGATGATTATTTTTTTCATCATTGGAATATCAAGCAAGCCATTGTCTTTGGTAATAACATTTGTGCCAACTTTGACCACTATTTTTTTATATTTTATCTGATTCATAAAAAGTAGCTAAAAGCTACCTTACAATACACTATTTATTGATAATTTTCAAGGTCAAAAATTACACCAAATACCTTATCCTGTCCACCTCTGGTTTTGCCAATTTTTCATTGATCTTCTCTACTATTGTCGATTGATTATCACGAATCCCTTGAACAATTTCTGGGCTAGAGCAGGATACTGTTAATGTACGATTTTTTAGAAATAGTGGTTTGGCCTGAGAGCCCAACCCTGAACCAAAAAGATCTACAAAAACTATTGTGGCAAAATCCAAAACTTCAGAATCTACTTGATCATTTTTAACAGAGGTATTATTATTTTCCTGTAGAGCATCTTCAAAGGGTACAAAAGACATGTGTTTTTAATTTATAATTTTCTATATATATACACCTTACCATCTTTTTTTGTATATTGCCAATTAAAAAAATAGAGACATGCTGATAATTTTACTAAACGACATACAAACGGACCTTCTCATCCTCTTTTGTAGGTTGCCAATTTGGAAAACGAAAAGCATAAGACACTACTCTGCTACCAGGTTTCATCTCTGCTTTTATTTTTTTCATTAATTTTTCCATTTTTGGAGCAATAAAAAATAAAGTGAGAACATCAAACTGAGCCAGATCAATTTTCCAGAGATCTTGTCTAATTATCTCCACGTTATCAACCCTATAGAGTAACTTTTTGAACTTACTAAAATAGTACAAAATAGGATTGATCTCAATGCCGACACACTTGGCTCCACTTTTGGCAGCTAAAAAAAGTATCCGACCATCACCAGAACCAAGATCACACATCGTGTCGGTGGAATTTAAGCCAGCAATTTGGATGATTTTTTCGACATTATGATTGCTTGTCGGTACGAAGGGGGCAGCTTTCACAAAAGCATAAAATGTATAAAAGAAAAAGACCAACAATAAAGCATACAAAACTACCAAAAATAACTCTGCGATTAGTATCCACATAAACAAGATATGATAAATGTATTAATTTGTCCTTTGTTTACTGACATTGGTGACAATGCCAACAGCTGCCAAAGAAATCAATAATGCCGTACCACCGTGACTTACAAATGGTAGAGGTACTCCAGTCAATGGTAGCAACCCGACCATGGCCCCAATGTTGAGAAACGATTGCACCACCAACCAAGAAATAATGCCAGCAGATAGCAGGCGACCAAAATCATCGGGGGCATGCTTGGCAATCATAAATCCCCGAAAAGCAATCAAAAGTAGCAAGACAATTAGACCAACACTAGAAATAAAACCCATCTCTTCGGCATAGATGGCAAAAATACTATCGGCATGAACCTCTGGCAAATACTGAAATTTTTGTCGTGAATGACCAAGGCCTAAACCGAAAACACCACCAGAACCAATCGCCAAAAAAGATTGGTTGATATGATATCCTTGTCCAAGGGGATCCAGTTCGGGGTGCAGAAAAGTCATAAATCGTTCTGCCCGATATGGGGCAATTAAAATCATCACAGCAAATAGGACAATACCAGTACCGGCCAAAGCTCCAATATGACTATATTTTGCACCAGCAAAAAATAACATTAAAAATAAAATCGCAAATAGAATAGACAGAGTCCCAGTGTCTGGTTGGGCAACAATAAGTACAAAGGGAATAGAACTGATACCAAGTGAAATAAGAAACCCATGTTTAAAATCATCCAATTTTTTACCAAGAATACTTAGATAAGCAGCCATAAATATAATCAAAGCTAATTTGGCAAATTCCGCTGGCTGAAAAGAGTACCCTCCAAAGACTAGCCAACTTTTAGCTCCAGTATTTAGATTGGATCCAATACCTGGAAAAAAAACTAAAAGAAGTAAAACACAAGCTACCACAAAAATGTGTAAATAAAATTTCTTCAACACATGATAATCTAATTTGGCAAAAATATAAAAAGCAATTATTCCTGGAATAATTCCAAAAAAAAACTGTTTTTTAATAAAAAAATAGCTATCATTGAACCTTTGTAGACCTACTACAGAACTAGCTGAAGTAAGAATAATAAGACCAAGCACCAATAACAATCCAATATAAAATATAAACATGAAATCTGTCTGCCTCTCGTTATACATAAAAAAAATAAATTACTTTAGATTACAAAACACCCCAAATTGTCATTCTAAACCTAAATATTTAAAAAAACCAATATGGCACTAACTACGAGTAACAAAATCTGAACTAAAACAGCAACTCCATGCAGTAGATAGGAGACCACCTTGTCTTTGTGAAATAACAACCAACCGAGGATAGTATTGAAAAACAGGATTAACAATGAAATAACAGGAATATAGAAAACTCGATACCATTCCCCTACCAAATCAACTCCAAATAGTATATTGTAGTGCAAAAAAACTTGGCCTATATATGAATGAACATTGATAATTAGCCAAATCCAAGTAGCTATGTTAAACAATAACGAAATAACAAACATGACAAGAATTGGTTTATCTTTCAAATATAGCTTCAATGGATAAATTTTTTGGGACATATTTGATCTAATTTTTACAATAAAAATCCTAAATCAGGATGGTAATACAAGCTCAGTATAAACTATTTGTATCCCCTTGACAACAAGAATTATATAGTATATAATTTTTGCACTTATATAACGGCATGGTGAACGACAGATCTATTAAAGGAGACGGGTCTGGGCAGTGTATCACACAATAATCAAGTATACAGTCGAGTATATTGGTGGTGTGGTAATAAGCATTCTAGAATCATAAAGATTATGATTTTGGACTAGCATAACATGGCACATAAAAAAGCCGGTGGTAGTACCAGGTTGGGTCGAGATTCCAACCCTCAATATCTCGGTACCAAGCTCGGAGATGGCCAATTTACCAAGGCTGGAGCAGTAATTGTCCGCCAACGTGGCACAAGGATTCATCCAGGAAAAAATATCAAAAAAGGTAAAGATGACACTCTTTATGCGGCAATAGCTGGCATAGTCAGATTCACTACAAAGATGAGGCGCAGATTTGATGGGGTACTAAAAAAAGCCACATTTGCGAATGTAATTCCAGTAGAAAAAAAATAAGAATAAAAAAAAATCCCTCAACAGTTGAGGGATTTTTTAATTGAAATGCTTAAAAAATCTTGTATTTCTTTACTATAGTGTTTCAAATAAAAATGTGGTTCTTCGTAAATTATTGTGGGTAAAGCTCTGACAGCTCTTTGTAAATTACTATGGTGAACCACTAAATTTGTATGCAGAGCCCTGTAAGGGCGATGTATGTTAGCCAGGCACGTGAGTGCCTGGTAAGAGATACATACAATCATGAGTGCCGTTAGGCACGACATAAAAAAGCTATGTGTGTGTATGATATCGTACCTAACAGTACTCATTCATCTAAAATACGCAATACAGGCACTGAAGTGCCTGCCTAATATATTCCATCCCGTACGGGATGGAAACTAAGCACCCACAATAATTTACGAAGAACCGTTTATTGTTTATCAAGAAAATTGAGAGATTCTTCATTGTTTTTAAAAGAATAATATTCTTTTTCTTTTCTTTCTTTTTTAGATTCTTCAATAGAAGAAAGTAAATAATTACTAGGATTGCTTTCATCTAAAGTAAAGAAAATAGATCTATCTCTAATAAACTGTTTTAAAAAACCGTTAATAGTACCACTTAAAGTTAACCCTAAATCAGAAGCAATTTTTTTAGCCTCTTTTTTTACTTTTGGATCAGTTTTAATATTTATAACTACTGTATTCATATTTATTATTAATTTTATATATTAAGTATATATTTAGTATACATTGTATTATGCATAATGTCAATAGTGTTCCAAAGTTATATGCTCCCTATATAAAAACTAAGCTAATATTAGCTTAGTTTTTATTGGCGGTGTTTTTTGATTGATGTTCGAACTTTTTTTGAGGAAAATCCGAATTCCGAATTTTAAAATCCAATCGCTCGGACGGGCAAAAAGGAAGGAGGTCGGGGGGAAGGAATTTTTGCCCGCCCTCGCTTTCCGATTCTAATTTTTTTCCGCCGCCGCCGAATTTCGTGCCAGTGAAACTGGCGCGCCGCCTATTCTTTGTCTCCGTAATGATTGATTACGTAAGAAAGAACGGCTCCAATTACATTGTGATTTCCTTGTTATGCAAAGTTTATTAATCTTGATTTTGAACGATTGTTTTCCGAAAATTGTAAACCATTTGTAAAAAGCTGAATATCTAAAATTTTATCCAATTTGACGGCAAAAGATTTATTATCACCTCGGAAAACAGCTCGAAGTTTGGGCCACATCCAAATCAAACGCTACAGCTTTTATTTTCTTTTTTATAAAATCCAGATCTAATTGTTCTAGTGGTTTATTTAATTCTTCCATAATCATCTTTAAAACGAATTATATCATTTTCTCGCATCTGACCAAAGGCCGTTTCCAGAATCCATGAATCTTTGAGTCCAGTTATTCTATGTTTTTCTTTTTTATTTATTTTCAAAAATTCTCCCTCTTTAAGTAAAAGATGCGAATCTCCTTTAATAACTTCGATTCTTCCAGAAATAACTATCCAAATCTCAAATCGGCCCTTATGACTTTGAAGGCTTAATTTCTCTCCTTGGCGCACAAATAATTTTTTGATCCAATAGTCTTGCTTTTTTTCCAGAATAACATATTTGCCCCAAGGTTTTAAAATTGTTTTGTTTTTATTTTTCATACTTGTATTTACAATTATTTTTTGCAGAGAGTGCTGAATCTATTTCTCAAAAGAAAGGCGGGCTAAAAGGTAAGAAATCGTCGATTCGGCGCCTTGGTTTAGGTTGATAAATTTTCTTCCAACTCCGTCATAACATCCTCCAGTAGTCCGATCATAAACAACCTGCCCTAAAACATTATCCCCCAAAAACCAGCTGAATGCTTTATGAGCCAATTCTTTATAGTACTCCTTGTTTGTCAGTTGAAACATTACATTGAGAGCTTGTATGGTGGCAGTGACGTCCTCTGGCTGTTGGTCAAAATATTGTCTTGTCCCTCTCTTGGGAAACCAGCCGCTTTGGCCAATGGGAGTGTACATGCCTTCCTTAAATGTATGCTCAATTAAAAAGTTTAGAGTTTTTTCAGCAACCTCAAAGTATCTTGATTCACCAGTTATTTTATATCCCAGGAGAAGTGCTTCCGACAAGGTGGCATTAGAATAGGTTAAATAATGCTCAAACCACTCCCAATCCGACGAACGACTCCTTTCATATAAATCTATGAGTTGTTCACAACAGGATCTCAACATAGCAAGAATATTTGGTTCTTTCCATTTCGCCAGCAAGCAATGAAGAGCTTTGATATGAAAAGCAATTGCACGAGGAGAAGAAAAATAAATATTTTTTTGAAGACTTTGTTCAAATAGAGAGTGGGCTTGATGCCGCAAGCGTTTGGGAATTTGGTTGGTAGTAAAGACTAGGGCGAGCGCAAAGAGGCAGCGGGCGCTAGAATCTTCTGAATATTCTTGAAGGTTTCTTCGCTTATCAATAGTACGGTTTTGACTGACATAGTTATCGAAAAGGCCATCTGGCCTGGCAACCCGATGAAGAAAATTCAGATAAACAGAGACAAGTTTTAACGCCGAACTAGTCCTAAACTTTTTATAATGAAGGACGGCCACGATTAAGGCCCGGGCATTATCATCTAGGGTGTACCCAGAAGAAAGATCTGGCTCAATCATTTGAGCAAATTGAATAATACCAAAATCATCAGTTAATTTTGCTAAATGCATAAGTTTTACAAGTGGAAATTTCTTTTGTCCCAGTGATAGCTCCGGCGCAAATTGCGAAAAATATTTTACGTAGGAATGAGCAACATTTTCCCAGGTCATGTGTCTAGTACGAAAATAAGCATTTTTACCCATCTGTAAACATTCTTTGTTATTACTCATCAACTTAATAATTGCACCGGCAAAAGCCGACGAATTTTTAAAATCAACCACTATACCAACTTTATTTGTAATATCTTGTTTGGCTTGAGAGAATGCCGTAGATATAACTGGGCGTCCACTGCCAAGAGCATAAGACAAGGTACCAGAGACAGCCTGATTAGGATTCAAAGATGTTGAAAGATAGATATCAGTGGCTTCTAAAAATTGAAGGAGTTTATTATTATCCAAATAAGTATTATAAAAAGAGACGTAATTGCTCAAACCCAGTTTATTTACTTTCTTAATAAGAAAATTACGATACACATCACCCTCTTGTTCTAAAACACCAGGATGAGTAACTCCAGCGATAAGAAATCGAAAATTAGTAAATTTTTCTACTACTTTGGGCAAAGCATCAATTACGTATTCAATACCTTTGCCACGACTAAGAAAACCAAAAGTTGAAAGTATCGTCTTACCAGAAAATCCAAATGCAGATTTGGCATCGGTACTGGTTTTATAGGCAACCTGATGTATGCCGTGGGGAATAACCTGAATCCGATCAGGACTTAATTTATAATCACTCATAAGAATCTCTTTTGAACCTTGAGTCATGACAATTATTCCTTTTGAATATTTCATTATGCCTTGAACAACTCTAAGCATTCTTTCATCTGGATTAGGAAGAACCGTATGAAATGTAACGACGACTGGTTTTTGAAGTTTTTCTAAAAAAAGAAGCAGATGTGATCCATACTCTCCTCCGAAGATGCCAAACTCATGTTGAATGCTAACGAACTTTACTTTTTTAATTTTATTAAGTTGGTCAGCAACTTTAACATAATCGTCCTCACAATGCTGGTTTATTTGAAAAATTACTTTATCAGAATAAGGCAAACGACTTACATCAATAATATTCATAGCAACAATTTTTGACTTAACCGACGATCCAAATACCTGATCAATAGTATGGGCGAGGTCGGCGGTAAAGGTAGCGATACCGCACTGCCGTGGCGGGAAAGTTGCCAAATAGACTATCCAAGATTTGTCCTGTGAGACAGGATTCTTCCAGGGACGGTAATCTTGCTGGTCTGAGTTCATCCGGTTGGAAATTGCTTTATTATTTTTTAATTTTGTTTGTTGATTCATAGTTGCGGTGGGCTATTCTTGAGTTCAGTCAACAACTCCGTGAGTTCAACAGATTTTGCGGCAATTAATTTGTCGGCAGCCCCATAATAAATATAAAGTCTTTTATCTCTTACGACTGCTCCGGTAGGGAAGACAACATTATTTGTAATACCAATTTTTTCCCAGGGAGCCTGTGGGGAAAATAGAGGCTCTTTTAATCGTCCTAAAATTTTAAGGGGATTTCTGAGATCAAGCAGGGCAGCGGAGGCATGGTAGACCCTCCCAAGAGGGGTATCATCCACCGCATGATAGATAATGAGCCATCCGTCTTTAGTTTCAATCGGGGGACAGCCACCACCAATGTTATGGCTTTCAAACATATGGAGGGGATCAAGCACGATAAAATCACCTAAATTTTTAAAATAATTTCGCCAACGGTCTTTGGTTAGTTCGGAGAAATTGTCAAAATAGATAACCTGGATTCCGGGCAGAATTCGGTGAAGTAGGACAAACTTATTATTT
>Ga0210006_1001967_pt1 | contig 13801 bp, 15 predicted proteins | sample CryGey02umfilter_2_FD_185452 | JGI IMG/M metagenome (GOLD analysis project Ga0210006, IMG submission 185452) | Groundwater microbial communities from aquifer in Utah, USA - Crystal Geyser 4/10/14 0.2 um filter (SPAdes) (version 3) | ecosystem: Environmental > Aquatic > Deep subsurface >... | reverse complement strand
CAGTCGCAAAGACTATATGAAATTTTTCTGAATTTTTATCGGCTACCTCTTTGACTTTTGGCAGATTATCAAATGGAGCTGTATATTTTAAACCGACTAAATCTGAACCCTTGACCGTCTTGAGTATTTTATAATTTTCCTTAAAAACAGATTTTACTAATTCCTTTGCGACCCAAAATTTCTGCTTTGTATTACCCTGAACTAACGAATAATCAAAGGTTGCCTCGATTGCCACAGCGATATTGGCAGGAATTGTCCAAGGTGTAGTAGTCCAGACTAATAAATTCTCGTTTTCTCTTCCAATAATTGGTAGTTCAAAATAAACAGATTGGTGAACAAGTTCTTTATAGTCTTCTGTCAGCATTTCATGTTGGGAAATGGCCGTCTCACATCTCGGACACCAAGGTACTGACTCGTGACCTCTGTAAATCCAGCCGTATTCATAACATTTTTTTAAAAATTTCCAAATCATATAATTATTTTCGTCACTCATCGTGAAGTAAGAATGGTCCCAATCGGCAAAATACCCGAGTCTTTTAGATTGTTCCGTTTGAATTTTTGAAAACTTTAAAACTCTATCTTTACATAATTGGACAAATTTAGCGATGGATGCTTTGGTGTCGCCGGGAATAAGATTTTCAATATCTTTTTTGCTGTGGAGACCTAACTCTTTTTCTACCTCAACTTCGACCCAAAGGCCTTGGCAATCAAACCCGTTTTGAAATCTTTGTTTATATCCAAGTAAGTTATAAAAACGTGGCCATAAGTCTTTGTAAGTCCGACCCCAGGCGTGATGAACTCCCATTGGGTTATTGGCAGTAATTGGCCCGTCCTGAAAGGAAAAATATTTTTTTGAATCTTTGTTTTTTTCCCGATACTTTTTATCGATCCCCTTTTCATACCAATGCTTCAACCACTTCTTCTCCATCTCCGGAAAATTTTCGCCAACATTAACAGGTTTAAACATATTTAAGTATTATACTATAATTTACGGTTACTGATTTTAATTAATTTTACATTCTTTGCAACGGCCGCGAAAAGAATGTAACAACATTTACATCCATCGTTGACTATATGAGATTATATAAGATTGTATTAGATTAGGAAACGGTTTATCAGGAACAGCCTCACTTTTTCCTTAGGAAAGCGGGAATGTCAAAGGAATTTTAACTGCTAAGTCACATTCTAACTGAACTTCATCTTACTAGTGTCAGGTTAACACAGGTAATAACTGTTGTCAATACCATGTCACACCTTAAAGCGCGTAGGAACAAGACAATCCTTCAACTCTACTCTTCTGGAAAAAAATCTACTTATGACCTCGCCAGACAATTCAAAATGTCACAACCCCGAGTATTAAAAATTATTAAACGGGGGTACTAAACCTATGGACATAAAAATATCTCGGCCATTTTCTGGCTCCTATCCTGTTACTTTCAAATTTGGTGAAGATCCCGACTGGTATCATAAAGCTTTTTTCGAGGCACATAACGGTATAGATTACGGTATGCCTGTAGGCACTCCGCTTTTAGCTTGTGATAAAGGAACTTTATTATTTGCGGATCACTTGCCTGACCTGGACGGCAGGGGAATCATCCTAAACCACAGCTGGGGTCAGTCTTATTATTGGCACACTAGCGAAGAACTTGCTAAATATGGTATAGAGATAGAAAAAGGCGACCCAATAGGGTATTCTGGAGCCACAGGTTTTGCCACCGGACCCCATCTGCATTTCGGTATTCGCGTAAACAATCCCGATAGTTTAAACATCAGAGGATTTATTGATCCGGAGCCCTATTTTGAAGATACGATTACCACTCCCCAACCTCCATCCCCTATTAATAAAACACATATTGTCCTTCCAGGAGACACCTTATTCGGTATTGCTAAAAAATTCTATGGAAACGGCAGCCAGTGGAGGCGAATTTGGGATGCCAATACTGATAAGATCAAAAATCCAAATCTTATTTACCCATTACAAATTCTCAGAATTCCTTAATGCTAAGGGGGTGAAAATTTATGACAATCCTAAAACTTTTTTCAGTTAAAGAACCAATGTTAATCAAGGAGGGTTACGGAACAATAAAAAGAAGAATTTACACCAGTGATCTGTTCTTTGAAGTTACCATGTCCGGTCAGAAAGTGACCATTAATAAAACTAATGTTGAGGAATTTGGGGACCAACCTAAAAAAACAGAGGTAAACGAACAAAAAGAACCAAAAAAAACAAAAGTAAAAGAACCAAAAAAAGTAACTAAAAGTAAAAAATAACTATGAATAGTTTTCTTGAATGGTGGAAAACCAATGTTAATTTAGAAGTTGTCTTTATAGAACCTATGGAAAATTTAATCAAATTTCTCTGTTTTACACTGCTCGTTGTTTCGCTGGCTATTTTTGTGTCGGTGGCCAGTGAAAACCGGCTTACCGTTCAAGTTCAGAAATTGGAAAAGGCGCTAATCCAATCAAAAGAAACACCTCAAAAATTAGAAATTAAGTACATGAAATAACTATGGATGAAATAAAACCAGTAAAACCAGGATATCTCGAAAGAGCAAAAAAGGACAAAGAAAAAGAAACGGCAATCACAACGTACGACCAAGAGAGGATGAAAAAAAACGCCTCATTAGGTACTTCTGGAATTGACCCAGCTGACGTTATGCCTTCCGAGGTAAAGTTGGTTCAAGGAAGTACGGATTTTTCCCGAGTAGTTGATGAAGAAGGCACACAGGCTAAAGTCGGACAATTCTTTTTCCGCGGGGATAAATCTATCCATGAATCGGTTAAAGGATATGCCTTAAGTTTGGCCAAGGTTAATGATACTTTTAACCAACGAGAAGATGGATCGTTTGACAAAATGTACCGGATGATAGGAGTTTTTGAAGATTTAAAGACTCCATTTACGTTAAATTTTCGACGTGGTGCAATCACTACAGTTAAAACCTTACTAAGTAATGTCTTTTCTCAGAAAAGAGGCATATACACCTTCAAGATTGAAATAACCACTGAACAAAGATCAGCGGTAAAGGACGGTAAACAAGTAAATTACCTGTTGCCCGTAATTACGATTATTGAAAAGATAAGTGATCCAAAAATGTTGAACCTGTTGGAAAGAGGTGTATTTAAGTATGAGTATCTAGTTAAGTTAACAGGTGCTGAAGATTTGACGATTTCTCGAACACCAAAACCAATGCAGGAAACGGCCGCTGAGCCAGTGGATGAAACGAAAAAATTGAAAGAAAACATCGATCCGGACGACATACCTTTTTAGAAAAAATGCTACCGCTCGTATTTGAGGCAACGATATTTTTCAAACCTATAACAATATGATAGACCAAACGAGGCTAAAGACAGGGGAAAAGATAGTTATCTGCGCATTTAATGATTATTCAGAATACTCCGTTTATTACAAAACTTTTGAAGACATCGAGGAAGCAATAAAATTCTGCCGTGTCAATCTTAAAAATCTGGCCGTTCATGTTATTAATATTCGAGTTGTTCGACCGGGGAACGATAAACCGATTATGAAAAAAAAATGATATGAAAAATAAGGAAATAAACACAATCAAAACTAAAGATATCCAAACAAATTTAATAGGAGGACGGGATTATGAAAAGCAAATGGCAAAGATCGATCGAGAAGTAGCTGAACAAAGAGCGATCCAGGAAGGACCGTTCATTGTGTTCATAAAAAAGCCAGATGGAACGAAGGAAAAATATCAAGCTAAAACATTTTGGAGATTGATTTTTAGCCTAGGTTTGGAATTAGAAAAAAAATATAGCCAACTATTTGATCAAGGAATAATTATAAAAATCGTAAGGGGTACAGCCGGAAGCGATTAAAAATCGGTGCAAATCCGATCCCGTGATTCGGGACAATTTACCGGCGAGAAGTGGCTGATGCCTATTACCCGGCTAATAGGAAGGGTAATCCGTAGACGAAATGATCCTTTTCTCCGTTTCTGGGGGGAAGGGGGGGCGTGAATTCCGTTCCGAAATGATTAGTTAATTTTTATTAGTTATGTGGTAAAATATTTTTTAATTAATTCTTTTAATTCATTACTTATTTTCCTTTGTTTTTGATATTTAATTTTAAAATCAATAAAGTTAGATAAAACATTAGCACGGCTTCCAGTAATTTTCATAGTTTTCCCAATTTCTTTGAAAGTCTTTCCCTGTTGACGAAGCTCCCAAGCTTGATAATATCTTTTAAGATTTTTAGCCATAGATTTTATAACAAATAAAATTTGCCTGCTATCTGATTCTCTCTTTTTCTAAAAACAGCTATTAACTGTATTTATTTTATGGTAATCTATAAATGTAGTATAACTATTTATTTTAAAAATAATATAAACATAGATTTAATCAAAGTTTAATATGATAAAAAAGAATTATTCAAAACTCCAAAAAGAAGACTTACTCAAAGTCATTGAAAAACTTGAATCCCGCAAAAAATATGGGTTGATTTGGGACGAGGAAAAAACCAAAGAACAATTCGAAAAGGAATCGAAAAACGCCTTGCCAGTTTTAAAAGAAGTTAAAGGAAAAGAAATCAAAACTGATCCAACAAACCCAACTAATATTTTGATTGAGGGCGACAATTATCACGCCCTATCCGTTTTAAATTACACACATCAAAGTAAAATAGACGTTATCTATATTGATCCGCCGTATAACACAGGAAATAAAGATTTTAAGTACAACGATGACTATGTAGATAAAGAAGATGCTTATCGCCACAGTAAATGGCTATCTTTTATGAGTAAGCGTTTGCGTCTTTCAAAAAGCTTATTGCAAGACGATGGTGTTATTTTCATATCCATTGGTGAGGACGAAACCGCGCAGCTAAAATTATTATGCAATGAGATTTTTGGTGAAAGAAATTATATAACAAATTTTATTTGGGAAAAAACACAGCATTTTGGCCGCCAGAAAGTAAACTTTTACTCAAACGCTGATTATATTCTTTGTTATGCAAAACAATTAAATAATTCTGGTCTCAAAGAATTGTTAGTTGAAAAAATTAAAGAAGAACATGAAGATGCTCCACTTTATAATGCCTCAAATCCAGTGAACACCCTAACTATTCCTGCAAAAAAAGTCATATTCAATATAGCTGACGGAGAATACTCGCGAACTACTGATGAGAAATATAAACTCATACAAAAAGTTGTTGTAAAAAATGGGAAAAATAAAAACGAGCTAGTTTTACAATTTAAGTCAAGGTGGTCGCAACGCAATGTTGAAAAAGAATTACAGAAAGGAACAACTTTTTGGGTAAAGAGTGAAAATTTTGCTATTCGTGCAATTTATGGAAGCGGTAAAACCTCCAATGAATCACCCAAGCAGATTATTTTTACAAACGTGAATAATGAATTTGTTGCAAAATCGAGATTTGGACAAAAAGTTGGAGTAAATGAAGAAGCAAGCAATGAGTTATTTAATATGATTGGAGAACAAAATATATTCGAATATCCAAAACCTAGAACTTTAGTTGAATATCTCGTTTCTTTGCTTTTTGATCATTATGAAAATACTTACCAAAAAGGTATAACGGTTTTGGATTATTTTGCTGGTTCCGGTTCAACAGGGCATGCAATTTTGAATTTGAATAAAAATGATAATGGTAAAAGAGTTTTTATTTTATGTACAAACAACGAAGAAAAAATTTGCTCCGATATTTGCTATCCTCGTGTCCAGAAAGCAATCAAGGGATATAAGACTCCAAAAAATGAAAAAATTGATGGACTTGGCGGAAACTTAAAATACTACAAAACAGCTTTCATTAAAAATTCTATCAGCCGAGATGACTTGAAAATTCGCATTACCCGCGAATGTACAGAAATGCTTTGTCTTCGGGAAGGAATTTTTGAAGAGAAAAAAGCAAAAGATGACTATCACATTTTTGAACAAAATGGTAAAGTAATGGCGATATATTATGCGCTAGAGCGAGACGGCTTGGAACAATTGAAAAAGGAAATGGATAAGATAAAAGGCGAAAAGATTTTGTATTGTTTTACGCTTGATCCGTTGGGATTAAATAAAAACGATTTTGTTGATTGGCAAGGCATAAATTTAGAACCGATTCCACAAAAAATATTAGATATTTATGAGCAAATCTATGAATATTAATTTAAAACAGTATCAAGAAACTGCGGTTAGCGAACTTATTGCCACCATCAAAACACTTCTCACAAAAGAGGGGGAAAAGAAAGTGTGCGTTTTTCAGGCTCCAACAGGAAGTGGAAAAACCTTGATGACTGCTAAATTTATTGAAGAAATCATCAAAGAATTACCCGAGGTTGATTTATGCTTCGTGTGGGTAAGTATTGGCAAAGGTGAATTACACTTGCAAAGCAAACGTAGTTTGGAAAAAGTTTTTGACGGTTCACCGAAAGTATCTCTTGTTGAGGAAGAATTTTCTGGCGGACGAGAGCGAATTGTTCGTAATGAGATTGTGGTAGTGAACTGGGAAAAACTGCGAAGTAAGGACCGAGAAACTGGTGACTGGAAAAATATTTTAATGAAGGATGGCGAAAAAATAAATTTTCGCGATGTGCTGTCAAAGACACGAGAACAACGAAAAGTTATTTTGATTATTGATGAAAGCCATATTGGGGCGACTGCCGAACGAACTAATGAATTGCGAGATGAGATAAACGCTGATGTAATTTTGGAAATGAGCGCAACACCGAAAATAAAACCTGACCCGCGTGATTTGGCTCGCGGGACAGCCGGGTATGTTTTTGTTGAGCCGAAAGATGTGATTGACGAGGGCATGATCAAGAAAGAGCTAATTATTAACGAAAAAATTGATGAGATAACAGATAACGAAATTGACTCGCAAGAAGTAGTTTTGGAAATAGCATACAAAAAAAGGCTTGAGTTAAAAAAACTTTTTGAAGTTGAAAAATCAAACATTAATCCGCTCGTTTTGGTACAAATACCGACAGCCGAAGCGGGCGAAGATAAAATAAAAGCAGTCAAAAAGTTTTTAGCTGATAAGCGAATAACCGAAAGAATAAATGGGCACGGTAATGGGAAGCTGGCTATTTGGCTTGCTGAGCAGAAATCTGAGACATTGGATTGGGTGTCAGAGCCAGACAATGAAATTGAATTTTTAATTTTCAAACAAGCCATTGACACTGGTTGGGATTGTCCTCGTGCTCATATTTTAGTGAAGTTTAGAGAGTCGCGTAGCGAAACTTTTGAAATCCAAACAGTCGGACGCATTTTGCGTATGCCAGAACAACGACATTATGCTAGTGAAGACTTGAATCGTGGTTATATTTACACAAATGTTCAAAGTATTATAGTCAAAAAAGAAGAATACAATCCGAACATTATCAAACATTTAAAAGCGACACGAAAAGATACTTACAAAAATATTACGATTACTTCTTATTACAAAGCGCGAGCTGATTACGGTGATATTACTTCCAGTTTTTCGCCTGTGTTTGAAAAAATAATGTGCGAGTATTTTGACTTGAAAGGTGATCATACTTTGTTTGCCCAAAATGTTGAGAAGCTGGAAAAACAAGGCGTAGTAATTAATGTTAAAAAATATCAGCAAGATATTATTGCCAACGCAAAAATTGAAGGTACAACATTTGACGAGATAGAAGGCAAAATTGATTCCGAGGCGCTCGCTCGCCTTACAATCGCTGGTAACGATTTACAGGCATTGTTTGAGCAGATTATCAAAACTCACCTTGGTTCTTTCAAAAATATCAAAAGATCAGTGCCAGCCGTAAAGACTGCGATTTATTCATATTTTAGAAAATATCTCGGCTCAAAAGCATGGCCAGAAGAAGCAATCCTTGTGCAAATGGTGTTTGTCCATAACGGTAATAGAAAAAAGTTTGAGGAAATTTTGGCGCAAGCAGTTGAAAAATACAAAACAGTTAGAGAAAAGGAGATCCAAAAAAGAGTTCAAGAAAGTGAGAAATGGTATGAGTTTGAAATTGCCAAAGAGAGCTTTTTCAACCAGTATACCGATGAACGAGTGGATAATGAAAAATACGTATATGAGCCATGCTATTTAAGTGTGACACGCTTTAACCCTGAAAAGAATTTTGAAAAGTTTTTGAAAGATAACGTCAATAAAATTCTTTGGTGGTGGAAAAATGGTGAAAATAAACAGGATTATTTTGGTATTAAATATGAATATCCCGCAGGTTTTATTCATACTTTCTACCCTGATTATTTGGTGAAATTAACTGATGGACGGCTTGGTATTTTTGAAGTGAAAGATATTGACGATCGAGATGGGTTGAATTATACGAAAGAAAAATCAGAAAAATTGCAGGAATATATCAAAGAACAAAAAGGCAAAAAACTTTTTGGCGGTATTGTTATTGAAAAAAGTGACGGTTGGAAAATAAACCAAAAAGGAAAATACGATTGGAGCAAGTGCGAGAAAAAAGATTGGAACGATTGGGAAGTTTTGGATTTTAAATAAAAGCTAGTTAATCAACAAAAAAATATGAGTAGTTTAGAGATAGTCTCTGGATTGTTTTTAAATATAGATTTTTGGAGTGCCTTGTCTGGATTTATTGGTGCATTATTAACATTCTTTTTTGGCTTACCACCGAAAATTGATCCCGCCGGTCATATACATTTAATTCTTGAGCAAGAAGATGAGAAAGAAAAAAAGGAAGGAAGAAAATATAAAAAAATAAGTTATATTGGAATTCTATTGATAGCTTTCAGTTTTTTATTACAGATTGTTAAATTATTGATTTAATATAAATTTAACTAATAAAAATATTAAGTAGATTTAATTTTAGATTAATGGCGCCTTGCTAATCATATCATTAATTTCTTTTACTACTTTGTCAGCAAATTTATCAAAATCTGCAATATCTTTTGGGACAATTCGTTTTACTCCTCTTAACATTGCCTCATTATTATATTCCTGGACAGCAGAAATAGAAATTACTTTTTCCTTTCCAAATTGTTCAATATCCAATACGTGAAATGATCCATCGGTCTTACAATCTCGATCAAGAAGAATAATGTCAAATTTGGCTTTTGGATTTGAATTTATATATTCTTCAACTTGAAGAGAGGTAGTTAATACCATAACAGAAAATTCAAATGGTTGATCGCCCTCTAAAACGTATAGCCTATCTAATATCTTTGATAAAACTTTAAGATTATCTTCTAAGATTAGAATCGATTTTATTAACAACATAAGGACATTTAACTATAACCTCGTGAGATACATTTTATACTATTTTTCATATGGTAAATAAATTAAAAATGCTTGATTAAACAAAAGGACTATAAAAAAAGCTTCCAACACCAAAAAAAGAAGACTATTGTTATAGTAAAGTATTAATGTTCCAACAATTCACCTTCGAAAAATTATTAGAGGCACTGAAAAAAGAATTTATGCCCGTTGATTTTGACGCTCAAAACGGACACAATCATGGCATAAAATTTAGATTAAGACAAAATCATTTACCAATACTATATATAAAAGTTACAGAAATTATATAGTAGAAAACACACTTTTATCGCTGTTGAATTTTTATTGATAAGTAAGTAAGATAAAAACAGATGATACTTTCTACCAAAAATAATGAAGATGAAAAAACTATAAAACCTCCTTTTTGGATTAACACAACCTATAGTATAGATTTTTTATGTTATAATATAAAAACGGACTGAGTGTACCTTTTATCAAGTAGCGTACACTCAGTCCTTGTTAACTTACTCCTCAACAGGAGCATTCCATGCCCCACCTTTTACCAATTGTATCGAGTGGAAGGCTCCCTCTTTTCTTTCATAGGATTCACTCCAACACAAATCCCTACCGTTTGAGGAAACGATTACCCAATAAGGATAACCATTCTTATCGTAGCGAATGACAAATTTCATATATCATCACCCCTTTCGACCGCGAAAAACGATTAACTTATAACTGCATAAAAATTGAAGATTGAATGATAAATGTAAACGTATATTATTTTTTGTATTCCACTAAGTTTACGATATATACCTCACCTATCCCTACAATCTCTTTTTTTGTCCACTGATAACGGCCATGATATTTTTTTGTATCAATATTCAAAGATTTGAAGAAGCTCCGCGCTATCACACCGCCACCGTAATTATTTTTACTATGCATAATCTTAAATTTATTTTTATCATTTTCATCGGTCGTAAAGAATATTGCAACAGCCTTTTTATTTTCATCATAAAATAAAGTAACATACTTTTTATCCTTGATATAGTTATCTTTGTAAAACTTTGTAGGAAATCCTATTGAATCTGATTTTGTGATAGTTATTCTATCTTCTTGTCTAGCGTTCCGACCCTCAAATTTTTTAAAATTGTAGTCATCCATACTTATATATTGAATTTATAATTACGTTTATTCTAATACACTAATTTATTTAAATCAAGTGGTATATTTACTTTTGTTTTTATTTACTATCTTTTTATTAATAATGCTTATTTATAACCTCACCATATATATTTAATTATATTATTATATATTTAAAAATAGTGGCTCAGCACGTTTAAACAGGTAAAAGTATTATAAAGTGAAGGACTATAAAAAAAGCCGCCGGCATGGGGAAAGCAAACCACACCGACGGCGTACTTAAAACTTATAACTCCTGAGACGTGCCCTCATACGACTTTTTCATATGCGGGCAAACTAATAATAATCTCATTCAAAAAAGGTAAAATTACCGGTTAAAACAGAGCTTTTTCTTTCATGCTTGTAAAACCGGTTAAGGTAATAATCAGATGATCTATTAATTCAATCCCAAGTATTTCACCCGCTCTAATCAGTCTTTTAGTGACAGTTAGATCATCTTCCGAAGGTGTAGCTTCACCGGACGGGTGGTTGTGAGCAATAATAATTTGAGCTGATCCTTCAATAACCGCCCGACGGAAAGTTTCTCTTGGATGGACAATAGAAGAATTTAATATTCCAAGACTAACTAGATCTATTAACTTAATCCGGTTCCGATTATCAAGGTGAAATACCCAGAAATGCTCCTTGTCCTGATCAATTTTATCTTCAGCCAATAGCAAATCTTTGGTTATGTTCCAAATTGCTTTTGGTGAGCTAACGATCTTGGTTAAATCTTTCAAATGAATAATCATAAGATTAATAAGTAATTAAATTTATAATGACAATCAAAACTACTATGTGCCAGACACAGCCAGCAAATATCAAAATGTAGGAAATCGAAGGATCCATAAGTAAAAAAGTAATTTATAATTTTAAACAGTGGTGTTGATAAGTTGTTATCGCCTCAACTTTTTTCATAAATCTTGAGAATTGTTTTCTTCTTCGGCAAAGTATTCTTCAAGCTCTGCCTTGTAATTTTTAACGTCTTCCTCCAAATCGGAAGGAGTTTCGGAGAGAATCAAATCAATCTGGTTAGACAATATTTCTAAAGGACTCATAGGTAAAATAAATAAATTAATAATTATTCAGTCACGGGCATTTTCGCCCATTTGTTGAATAGAGCTAAATATTCGGCATTATCCCGCTTAGTCCAAACTGTGGAATAGTAAGCAAAATATGATCTTCTTAACTTAGCTTTGAGATACTCAAACAATGCTTTTTCAGAATTACTCATGCTTATCACCCCCTTTCATAAATTCAATGAATAACTTATCGCGTCTCTTGATAAATTCAGGTGTTCTCATGTAAGCATTCATTCGGTTAATTTCTTTCCATTCCGGCTCATCGATCTTTGAAGAAAATCTATTCAAAAGAAATAAAGGTAAGACACAGGCAATCAAGTAATAAACAAGAAAAATGATCATATGATTGAAGAAAAATAGAGAATTAGTAATCATTTCTATCTTTCACTAAAGGGGTTAAGGGGCAGATTTTCTTAGTAAAAGCGATTATTTTTATCGTGGAAAAAATAAATATTCCTTATTTTCGCTTTTATGGTTGTCAAAAGTTCTTTTACGCTTTTTAATTCCCCAAAAAGAGTAAAAGAAGGATTTTTAGTCCTGTCATAAATATCAGAGCGATTTTTTTCAGCAAAAAAAAAATATAATTACCTTTAAGCGAAGATATTTATACAGGATAAAAACCCACCTTTTGACAAAAGAAAATGCCCCTTATACTGGGAAATCAAGATAGAAATGATAGTGTGTAGGCAGTCACCGGCCAGTCCTTGCTCCGCTAGTGCGGTCTTCCGTTCCTACCCCGCCTGAAGGCCGTTCGACTGTTGACCCGAAAGTTAGGATTTTTAGTCGAACGGCTTAAGTTTTAGGGTGGATCAAGGGAAGACCGCAAGAGACTTTTTGCCCAACAAAAAGTCTCTTGATTAACCCCGCCCACAAATAGGCGGGATTAAAAATATACTTCTAAGATTTTCGGGCAAATGTCGACTTTCAAAAAAGAAAGTCGACCAGTTCTTCATTCGAAGGAAAAAAACGTTGTAAAATTAGCTATTTTACGATGTTTAGAAGCTAAAAAACTATTGCGGGCGTTGTAAATTGCTTAATTTACGATGACCGCTATAATAGTTTTATACCTTTTTTTTAACTTCGTTTTTCCGAGAATGTCTTCTTTTAGAGCTTTAATGGGGGACGGGGGGTGCCCCCTTTAAAGTGAAAAAAGAAGACCCTATTTGCCCGAAACATAAAAGCTTGGTCGCAAACTTATCGGTAGCTGGTTGTAACAGCTACCGAATAATTAAGAAGCCCACAAATAAGAGATTTTTAGAAGCTACCGACTTACCGAGATACGATGACCAACTTTACGCAAGGATTACAGTACTCGAGGGGTGGCAAAAATCCCCTCGTGGGGGGGATTTTTGTCTCTTGGGGGGTAGAAATTCCCCCTGTGAGGGGGAATTTCTATCTCTTGGGGGTGTGATGACCCCCCCTGTGAGGGGGGGTCATCCTCTCCTGGGGGTATAGTCAATCCCCCTTGTGAGGGGGGATTGACTTCTTTCTGGGGGTGAGGAAATCCCCTCTGTGAGGGGGGATTTCCTTCTTTTGGGGGAGGCTAAAAATCCCCTGTGAGGGGATTTTTAGTGGAGCACCGGCACAGATTGCAGTGATGGGCTTCCTACCTTTTCTATCAATATTCCTTTTTTAATGCTTATATATTTTAATTTTAATCGGTGCTTTTCCCCCCCGACAGATAATCTTTAACTTAATTACCAACCTTACGAGGGGTTACCCGCCGAGCACGGCGGGCAATAACAGGCTTAATAATCTCAACGTGGGCGGGAGATTGTTTTTCCTACTTTAGGTAAGATCTATGCCGCGGTTCTTTTACCCTCCCCGCTCAATTACCCTTTTACGCACAATTAATCCACTTTTAGGTTACAGATATCGAATATTTTAATAATCCCGCACTTTGCGAGCCGAAGGCGAGCAAACAACTTTCTTTTTTATTTTTTATAATAATATAGATCGGTTTTTTATCATTTTAATTTTTATTTTTTTATGGCTCGAGTAATAGGACCTTTATTATCTTTGAGAGCTTCCGGTACCTTGGCAGGTACTTTAACCTTTCAATGTGGCTCGGTTATAAAGAAAAAAATAGGGGAAGACAAAGATCCTCCTCTTTATGCCGACTTAAATTTTCAACAAAAACTTTTTCGTATGGCAGCTCATATTTGGAAGACCGAGCTATCCCAAACAACGAAAGATTTATGGAAGAAAGCGGCTGTTGTTTCTGCTTTAAAGCCTATTTGTTTATTAGTTCCCGGCGCTATGATTGTCTCTGCTTTTGTTAATCCGGTCGGAGGAGCCATTTTTAGTACAAGGGTTTTAGCAATTTTATTAGGTCTATTTTATGCTAAAG
>Ga0210006_1001965_pt1 | contig 13804 bp, 13 predicted proteins | sample CryGey02umfilter_2_FD_185452 | JGI IMG/M metagenome (GOLD analysis project Ga0210006, IMG submission 185452) | Groundwater microbial communities from aquifer in Utah, USA - Crystal Geyser 4/10/14 0.2 um filter (SPAdes) (version 3) | ecosystem: Environmental > Aquatic > Deep subsurface >... | reverse complement strand
AAAAGGAGTTAAAGACAGGAAAAGGTCGCGATTTTTTAAAGTCATTCAGGCCTGGTAGTCCGCCGCGGCGGACGAAAGACTGAAAATCTTTGCGTCGGTGGTTCAATTCCGCCCCGGGCCACCACATTTTTAAATCAAGTTGGATTGAGAGATGAAAGAGGAATATAGGGTATACGTTTTGTATAGCGAAGGGTTAAAACAAACTTACACTGGTCATACAGGTAGTCTTGATCGTAGGTTATTCAGGCATAATAACGGTTTAGAAAAATCAACAAAACATGGTGCTCCATGGATTTTAATCTATGAAGAACCATTCAGTACAAGAACTGAGGCGATAAAAAAAGAAAAGGAGTTAAAGACAGGAAAAGGTCGCGATTTTTTAAAGTCATTCAGGCCTGGTAGTCCGCCGCGGCGGACGAAAGACTGAAAATCTTTGCGTCGGTGGTTCAATTCCGCCCCGGGCCACCACATCAACGCTTTGGAATCCCGATACTGATGGCTTTCCCACTCGCTTTTTTTGACATGCTCACTTTTTTGAATTAGGATTTACCCCTGAACTCTTTTTCTATGAGATTCGACACTCACATTCATACCAAACGTTCCCCCTGCAGTGGCATGTCGCCCAAAAAGCCGGTTAAAACCGCGGAAAAAAGGGGTTTAGATGTTGCGGTTGTTCTGGATCATAACGAAATAGAAGGAGGCCGTGAGGCACGCCGTTTTGCCGAAGAGACAAGGAGTAAGTTAAAAATAGAATTGGGTTGTGAGCTGACGACTGAATTTGGTGAACTAGTACCAAGCCCAATAAATTAAGTTTAGTATAAAGACGGGAATATTTTTTGAGCTTTTTCTTTGTCGAATTTCCAGTTGATTAAGCGCTTGGCTTGATTCTGCTGTTTTTCCCATGCTTTAACTTCACCTATCAACATTCCCATTCTTGGAATTCGCCTTTTGAGGCACTGTCTTTCGAGTATGCCAATTTCGATTTCCGCCATGTTGAGCCAACTGGCGTGCTTTGGAGTAAAATGAAACTTCACCTTTTTCATGATTTTTTTAGTTTTTCTTTTTCCAAATGTAGCAATGAGTGACGCTTCGCTGTGAGTGTTGAGGTTATCCTGAACAATATGAATATGATTGGCTTCGGGATAATGTTCAATCAAGCTCCGAATGAATTTTGCGTAATCCTGCCTGGTCCTTCTTTTCGTCACTTCCGTATAGTGCCTTCCTCCTTTCGGTTCAACTCCAACAAAGATATTCACGGTTCCCTTTCGAACATATTCATAATCACGTACTGCGGTTTTCCCGGGTTTCATTGACATTCCATGATGATTATCCGCAAGAAGTTGCTTGCTCTTCTCATCAAGACAAATCACCGGTTCTGTCGGATCCAATGGTTTTAAATAAAGTTCAATTAGATTTTCCATTCGTTCTTTGAATTCATCTGTCAGTTTTGGAATGCACCACATTTTTTTCCCTCCATGGCTTCAAGTCATGTTGCTTCATAATGAGCCATATTTTTTGTTTGCTGATCTTTTTCACAATCTTTCTTCTTGCCGCTTCTTCAGCGAGCAATTCCCCCGTCCAATGGCTTCGCCCTTCAGGAGCTTTTGTGCAGGCCAGAGCTACGATTCTTGTTTCATCTTCTTTTTGAAATGTCCGAGGTTTTCCTGAGCGCAGGGCATCGTACAGCGCACGCTCAAGTCCTCCCGTACAATACCGTTTTCTAATGCGTCCGGCATGCTGCGGAGTGCATTCAAGGTGCTCTGCTATCACCTCATCTTTAAGCCCACGATTGGCTTTCAGGAGAATTTGGGCACGCTGAAAAACGCACGCAGGATGACTCCCCTTCGTGATGATTGAATTGAGAAGTTTTCCCTCTTTGTGGCTAAGTGAAACAATGTGTATTTTCATGTCGCCATCCTAGCATAATCTCCATATTTACACAATTAAATTTATTGGGCTTGGTACTAGTGATGTGTGCAATGTTCATTGTGATTGTCATAAGTTATTAATGACATTCACGCATCACTTTTTAAAGGTTTCAGGGTACATTTCTCAATGGATTCCTTTTACCGTTTAGGGTACATTTAGATTTGGACAAGACTAGCGGTAGACTTCATTATTTCGACTGGTATACTGCTTACTGCTGAACCCTGAGCACTGATTATCAATTAATTAAAAATATCATGATCAAACGCGCCCTCATCTCTGTTTCCAATAAAAACGGTGTCGTTGCCTTTGCCGCAAAATTATACGCGAGAGGCATCGAAATTTTATCCACAGGAGGCACAGCGAAATTACTGCGTGAAAACGGAATAGACGCGGTGGATGTTAGCCAATTCACAGGAAGCCCGGAAATGATGGATGGTCGGGTAAAAACACTGCATCCAAAAATTCACGGAGGGCTATTAGCCATACGTGACAATACGGATCACATGAAGGCGGCACAGGAAAATGGAATCGGATTAATCGACCTAGTTGTCGTCAATCTTTATCCTTTTAAAGAAACAATCGGCAAACCAAACGTAACAGAAGAAGAGGCCATTGAACAAATCGACATTGGTGGCCCAAGCATGTTAAGGAGCGCCGCAAAAAACTTTCGCTCTGTAACCGTCGTGACCGAACCGGAAGACTACGAAACGGTAATCGCGGAAATTGAAGCAAGCGGAGATACAACACCGGAAACCCGTCGAAAACTGGCTGAAAAGGTTTTTTTAAAAACCGCTGAATACGACACGATGATCGCCAATTATCTCACAGGAGGAAAGATCACCACCATTCTGGCCAAAAAAATAACGGATTTACGGTATGGTGAAAATCCTCATCAAAAAGCCGCGTTTTATTCGGAGCAACCGCACGACGGAGCCTGCATTCCCCGTGCCATAATTCATCAGGGAAAGGAGCTTTCATACAACAACATTATGGACGCAGATGCCGCACTGAATATTGTGCGTGAATTTAAAAAACCCGCTGTTACGTTTGTAAAACACGCGAACCCCTGTGGCGCGGCGGTATCCAACACCCTTAACGACGCGTTCATCAACGCTTACGAATGCGATCCAAAATCGGCGTTTGGCGGAATCATTGCGTTTAACGAAACCTGCACAGCCGACTTGGCTGAAGTGATTATGGGAAAGTTTTTTGAAATCGTGTTGGCTCCGACCTTTGAACCAAAAGCGTTAGAAATCTTTAAAACAAAACCGGATTTACGTGTACTAGAAGTGGGTTCGATTCATGAAACACCCCCCTACAAAACCTATCGAAAAGTAAGTGGAGGGCTACTGGTTCAGGATGCGAACATTAAAAAAATCACGCGTGAAGAATTAAAAATGGTAACCAACAAAAAACCGACGGAACAGGAAATCAAGGATCTTTTATTCGGATGGCGTGTTATCAAGCACGTAAAATCCAACGCGATCCTATTTGCCAAGCAGGGCATGACGGTCGGAATAGGCGCCGGACAAATGAGTCGGGTGGATTCTGTGGAACTGGGAATTAAAAAGGCCGGAGGACGTGAGAAAGGTTCTGTTATGATTTCGGACGCCTTCTTTCCTTTTGCCGATTCCATCGACGCGGCCGCGAAAGCGGGAATAACCGCCATCATTCAACCGGGAGGCTCCAAACGGGATGAAGAAGTGATCAACGCGGCAAATAAACACGGTATAGCCATGGTCTTTACAGGCTCCCGCGCTTTTTTGCATTAGATCAGCTATCACTAGATCCGTTGATCCTTGATCTTGTGATTTCATGAACACTGATTTCATGATCCCAGATCTAATGTATAATACCGTCATGAATCTGATCGAAAAAATCGAAGAAGCCATGGCGCAAATAAAGCCACACCCTCAAAAAATAGTGGTGGGGGTTTCGGGTGGCGCGGACAGTATTTGTCTAGCCATGGCACTCAAAGAACTGGATTACACAATCATCATTGCACATCTAAACCATAGTCTGCGAGGCAAGGCCAGTGATGAGGACGAAACATTCGTAAAACAATTCGCGGAACAGTTGAAAGTACCCTATGAAACAAGGAAGGTCTCTCTTCCTAAAAAAGGAAATCTGGAGGCTCTAGGGCGAGAAGCACGTTATGATTTTTTGGAAGACATCAGTGATAAATATCAGGCAAATCATATCGCGGTAGCCCACCACGAAAACGATCAAATCGAAACGATATTAATGAACATTCATCGCGGAGCGGGGTTACGCGGAGCAAGGGGTATGCAACTGGAATCGGAAAACATCATTCGCCCCATGTTAAAAATCAGAAAAAGCGAAATTCTCGATTTCCTGGAAAGCAAAAAACAACCCTATCGTCACGACAAAAGCAATGATGATCAAAGGTATTTAAGAAACAGAATTCGTCATTTCGTCATTCCGGAATTCAAAGAAAAAGATCCGTTTTTTGAAACCCATTTGCTCAACGAAAGTGAGCGGGCACGGGGGCAATTGATACTCATTGAGCAAACCGCGGAAGAATGGAGGCAGAAAGAAATAAAAAATAGCCGATTCAACCGGGAACGGTTTCGACTCTTAAAAACACCGGTAAAAACCGAGGTAATCATTCAATTATTCGGAAAAAAGGATTTATACAGAAAAAATATTCACCAACTAACTCAATTTATTGAAAGTGGAAAAACCGGAAAACAAATGACCAAAAAAAATGTCACTTTGGTCATCGAATATGACGAAATTAAAATCGTAAAATACAACGAAATTCGCCCGAGCAAAGGAAGGGAGCCATCAGCACAACAAAAGCCGGAAAAGAAGAAGATCACCAAAGCGGGAATTAGATGGTTTGATTGGGAGATTAAAAGCTCGGCTAAAACAGCCGTTTACGTACGCTCATGGAAAAAAGGAGACTCCTTTCAGCCAAACGGAATGAAAGGAAGCAAAAAATTACAGGATTTTTTTGTGGATCAAAAAATACCAAAAAATGAACGTCAGGAAGTGCCGATCATTGTAGATGAGGCGGATATGATTCTGAGCATTGGCACTCTCCGCCTTAGTAAAAAAGGGCTTGCAATAAAGGATAAATTAACTATTGATAAAATCAAAAATTAATGTATAATATAATTATGAAAAAACGACTCTTCATCATAGGCATGATTTTATTATCCATTCTTTTGAGCCCAAAAGCACAGGCGATGGATGTATCGGAACGCACAACGATCGAAAAAATACCCGCGCTTTTGAATTTCGTCATCACACGCCCAAGCGACCAAACGCAATGGCTGATCAAAATGGAAAAAGGATGTTCCAACTTCAAAGAAGGTCAAGAAGTTCAATTGGTCATGCGGGAAGCGTTGAATGGAAACAACGACTATTTGAAAGTCGATAATCAACCTGCCTGCGGTATAGAAAAAGCGTATCAATTTAACGGGGAATTACTGGTGGATTACGCCTACAACAACGAAGCACAAGTCATTGATGAAAAAGAACGGCATTATTCCATTTTTCATGTCATGGGCTGTGCCCAGTTGAGAAGTCATTTACAGGAAAAAGTGTATGTTTTAAGGCAAGGGGATGAACTCAATGAAGGGGATATTCTTTTTGTTCCGGGGGACCCCGACCAATGTTCTATTCGGTTGGTCGAAAAATTACCCGCACCAAAAAAGGAAGCGGAAGACCCAAATAAGGATACTAAAAGGCCAACTCGCGTGGCCAATGTAAGAGCGATTCCTCAAAACGGACAGGCATTTGTGTATTGGCATAGCGCCGAAGACAATGTGGGCATAGATCACTATGTTGTCAGTTACTCCAAATACCGCAGTGATCCAAAAAACATTATGACAGGCAGCGCCGAAAATCAGACCGTGAGTACCGATACCAAAATGACCATCAAGGGACTGGAAAACGATCAAATGTATTATTTTTATATCCTGGCGGTAGACACAAGTGGAAACGAAAGTTCTTTTTGGAGCCCCTCCGCCAGCACTTTTGTCAAAAGCTCCATCATGCCCGCACCGGTGGTCAACACGCAAGGACCGAAACTGAATCTACACAAAGTGAATGAAACAAAAACGTCCATCACATTTGAGTGGGATAATCCCCCCACAACAACACGATACCTCGTCACATTAAGGACAATAACGCGGAAGAGTAAAATAACCGATTTTGGCTTCAATGAATATGCGAGCACACGCATAAAAATTCTAAAAACCCCTTCGCGAAGAGGAAAGAATCTGGAATTAAAAGTCAGCGCGTTCAATACAAAGGATTTCATCGGCGAAGAAACGATGGAATTCCGGTTCTAACGACAATGTATACCAATTTTCCAAACCCCTTTCTCGCGAAAGGCCGGAATTGTTTGTCGTTTTGCCTTATTAAGAAGAATCTTAAGAAGCTGTTTTTCTTTTTTCGAATAATCGGCCAAAGAAATTATTTTTTTACCTTTTAAATAAGCGATTCTTTTATGAAAAGATTCTAAAAGTGCCAAAGAAACAACTTTGTCCATAATGGCTGTCTTTTTTTTATTGCTATTCCGGTACTCATCAAAAGATTGGTAATAAACCGCTTTTTCTTTATCACGAATAATAATCGGCGGAAAACCAAATTGCATCAGTTGATAGTTGAGTAACACACGTCCTATTCTGCCATTACCATCACAAAATGGATGAATGTGTTCAAACTCCAAGTGAAATTTAGAAATTCTTTCAATAATATATCCCATATGAGCGCTTGAATACTCCAGGAGCAAGGCATCAATCATGGATTCGATATGCTCCGGAGCAGGGGCAATATACATTCCCACACGAACATATTCATTCCGCCCCCTAAAACGTCCCGCAATGTCCTCATTGATATTGTGAATGAGCATTTTATGTAAAAACAAAATAAGCTCATTATCAATATTTTTAGTACTTATCTTTTTTTTGATGTATTCAAAAACAAACGCTAAATTTTTAGCCTCAAAAACCTCTCTCACTGAAACGTTACGGGGAACCTCCATATCCAACAGAATTTTTTCCGTTTCGGAAATAGTAAGCGTTGAATTTTCGATCGCATTGGAATTGTAAACGGACTCCGGCAATTCAGTCTCAGACACAATATCCAGAAGAGATTCTTTATTCTTCCTCAAAGAATCGTATTCCCGTTTTAATGAGTTGATCTTTTGTTTAACTTCTTTCGAGATAGGCATATTTAAAAATAACGTGAATTTATACAACAATTATAGCAAATTCACGCCAAAATGTAAATAGAACGTGAATTTTGAGTAAAAATAGACTAAATTCACGGTATATAATACTACCGAGATTTATTTTCTTTTTCGACCTCCTTTAATACCTCAAAAAATAATGTGTTTGCCTTATCCAAATTCATGTTAATTTCGGAAACTGAATTGACCTTGTATAAATCTTCCAACTGCAAAAAGACATCATGAGGAAGATCGCGTTTGATGTGCTTTAATCCGAATTCACGTTTGGTTGGCTCGTATCGGATGCGAAGCAATTCAACCAACGGGTCAAGAACAAGGGGGCGATAATAGGAAACGGCCTCCAAAAAATTATTGCGCTTCACCTCTTTTTTAACCCAAGCCGAAAAGAAGGGAAATGTCTTTTTCAATTCCTCAACGCGATTTTTCTGACCGTCCCGGAACTTCGTTTCATCCAAATCACGAAATGCAACAACGCCTTTTTTGTCAAAAATTATTTTTGCTTCTTCATCCTTACTTCCTTTGGTAAACCAAAATTCACGACTATGACTCTGAATACAAACATCAATAATGAGAAATTCTGAAGTACCCTGAAGATGAAAAAAATTCTGACGAATTTTGGGGTGAGGATGTTCGACTTCATGCTCAAAATCCAAAGGGGCTATTTGAGATAAAACCGCATGAATTTGTTCCATGACGACACTTTCATGACCGTCTTGCACATCAAGCCATATATCGATATCTGAATAATCGTCAACCGTATTAAGAGCATCCGCACCTTCCAGCCAAAAAGCAAAAATAAATGGATCAACTTTAAGTTCGTCTGCCAGTTTTTTAATGATTTGCTCTCTGTTTATTAACATAAAAAATGATCCATTATTCAAAAAATACCCAATACCAATTTCCATCGGGCTTGAGTAAGAAGGTATTTTCATCATCATGGCAAACATAACCGGAAAACCGAAAAGCGGAATCCGAATTTTCATCGTATTGCTGAGCTAAATCCGCATCCGTCGCGACATGAACAAAATGGACAAGCCCCGTCCTTTCATGAAGGGAAAAATCGGTAAACGGACACTCCCCCGCTTTGAATTGAGAACGAAATTGATGAAGAAGCTGTTCTTTTTTCACATGATCCAAAGTATTTTCAATCTCGATGACCGCGGGGGCAATCAATTGTGAATCAATAAAATGCTGATAAGGACCATAAGCACGATTGCCAACGAGAACAATAACCGTATAAAGAAAAAAGGAGAAGAAAATATAAAAATAATTATACAGTCGTTTTTCAATCGTCAGCTTGATCGAACGACGCGCCATGATGAAATAAACCAAAATCATGATCAAGGGAAGGCCAAGAGTCAGCCCTTTGAGGGCGGGAGTTGCGGAATACAGGATTTTTAACAAAGAAGTGTTGAAAAAGATAACAATCACAAAAACCGCGATACTGAAGTAAGCTAAAAATTGAATCCACAATGGATGATGAACATGGGCGCGAATAACGGTGTCGATAAAAAACTTCCAATATCGTCTCACGAGATGATTCAACCCGTAAATCAGTAAAAGTTCCGCAATAGAAAAAACAATGAAAAAAACGATGAGAAAAAGAACGGTGGAGAAAAAATAGGAACCAAAAAACATAAAGATGTAAAAACAATATCACGTTCAGGGTAACGTTTTTTATAAAAGGGGGCAATAACGATTTGCACTGGAGTACGCTCCGGGGTTACAATAGAGACAATTAATCAAAGCCCCATGATCAAAGCGCTATTAAAACTTCTCCTCATCATCGTCGTCCTCTATATCGCCATGCAAGTTCCATTTGTCAATAAGCATGTCAACGATTTAAAGACCAGTATTTTAGATAAGGCAAATAACATTACAACCGAATACAACCGTGTAAAAACCGAAGTGAACGATGTAAAAGAAACGATCAATGACATTCAGGAAAAAGTGGGAGACGCCAAGAAAAACTTAACTGAATTTAAGGATAAGGTAGTAGAAACCAAAGAGGCCGTTACAAATGCCGCGGATAAAATCGGTAAAGTGGTCAACAGCGTTGATACCATGTTGGGCGGCGATACAGAGCAAACACCAACAGAGCAAACAACGGAACAAAAATGATCAGTCTTTGAGAGAAGAAAAAAGAATACTCAACGCGGCAATAGCGGCTGTTTCGGTGCGCAAAATACGTGGCCCCAAACTGAATAAATGGACTTTGGATTTTTCCGCAAGCACAATTTCGCGGTTAGAAAATCCTCCTTCCGGTCCGATTATGATTTGAACGGAAGAACTTTTTAAAGTTTTTTGATAATCGCCCAAATAGTCTTTTCCTTCCATCTCATAAGCCAAATAACCATTCGTTACTTCTTTTAAAACCGCTTCCAGGGGAATGGGATGATGGACAACAGGAACCCTCAGGCGACCACTTTGTTCCGTGGCTTCGGTGGCAATCGTCACAAGACGATCAAATTTGCTCAGGCGTCGATTTTCCGTACGCTCGGTGATAAGAGGATAAACATGGGAAACGCCAAGCTCGGTTGCCTTTTGAATCACCCACTCAAAAAGCGCTGTCTTTTTGGGAACAGCCTGATACAAACTCACCTCAGTGGCAGACTCGGTCTTACAATCTATTTTCTCAATCATTTGTGCCAATATCTGGTGACGATCAATTTCAAGAATTTCAAGAGAGTGCTCCCCTTTCTCGTCATTAAAAATACTAAATCGATCTCCGGATTTCATGCGCAAAACACGATTAAGCTGATGCAGCAAGCGTGGATCTTTTAGGGTAAGAATATCTTTTTTAATATCCGGTGAAAAAAGGTAAAAACGATGCATAATCTTGAATTCAAGATTTAAAATTAAACGATTCAAGATTAATTTTGAATAGCAAAGCGTTCAAAATCTTGAATCTTGAATAAGAAATTTACTTTATGTAAATTTTTCGCGGTTTCGCCCCATTCGTTGGCCCAATCACGCCCCTCTCTTCCAGAATATCCAAAATACGGGCGGCACGAGCATAACCAACACTAAGGCGACGCTGTAGCAAAGAAGCGGACGCTTTACCGGTTTCTTTGATGATGACGAGAGCATCTTCACATAATGTATCCTGATTTGTATCTCCGGAACTACCCACTCTCACCCCATCCGAATCTTCTTCATCGATATTGACGCTTGAAGTAATCTCCTGAAGATAGGCAGGTTCGGAAGTGAGTTTTACACGATTGGTAACGCGCTCGATCTCTTTGCTGGAAACATAAACCCCCTGAACGCGAATCGAACGACTCATATTCCCGGGCAAATACAGCATGTCCCCCATTCCCAATAAGTCTTCGGCACCAACGGAATCAATGATTGTACGTGAATCCACACCCGAGGTGACCGTAAAGGCAATGCGTGTGGGAATATTCGCTTTAATAACCCCCGTGATCACATCCACGCTAGGACGCTGTGTCGCGACGATAAGATGCATTCCCACCGCACGCGCCATCTGAGCAATACGACAAATCAGAGCCTCCGTTTCTTTTTTACTCGCCTGCATCATCAAATCGGCCAATTCATCAATAACAATGACGATTTTATAAAGAGGCTTTGGCTCGGCGGCATTGTATTCTTCAATATTGCGATATCGTTTTTCCGCCAACTCTTTATAGCGACGATGCATCTCCGCCACAGCCCATTTGAGCGCCGCGTGAGCTTTAAAAGGATCGGTAATTACCGGCGTGAGCAAATGGGGAATACCGTTGTATGAAGTCAATTCAACGCGCTTGGGATCCACCATAATGAACCGCAGTTCCTGAGGGGAATTTTGGTAAAGTAAAGAAAGTAAAAAAGTGTTCATACCCACCGATTTACCCGAACCGGTCGCCCCGGCGATGAGCAGATGAGGCATGCTTGCCAAATCGTCGATAACGGGAACACCACTAACATCACGCCCGACCGGTAGACGTAATTTTGAATTCAAGCTCAAAAATTCACCGCTCTCCAAAATTTCACGCAAATGAACGACCATTCGCTTTTCATTGGGGACTTCTATTCCCACCAATGGCTTCCCGGGGATAGGCGCCTCAATACGAATGGATTTCGCGGCCAAAGCAAGAGCCAGATCATTTTTTAATACGGTGATTTTATTCAGTTTAATCCCCTCATGAGGCTGGAGAGTATATTGAACAACGGTCGGGCCGATATTCACATCTCTCATGGTCACATCGATGTTGAACTGGGATAGTTTTTCCCGAATCTTCTCCGCGTTCGCCTTGAGTACCTTATCACTCACATACACTTCGGAGCTCGCGGAACTCAACAAATCCAGAGGGGGTAATTCCCAGCCTGTATAATCAACATCATTGTTATCGAAAATTTCCGCGGAAGGCTCTGTTTTTTTGACCGAAGAAGGTTTGTGGATAGTGGCTGTATCCTTTTCCACCTTCTGTTCTTCTTTTTTAGGTTCAGAATTCTGTTTGTCTTCCGCCTTCCCAATCAAAGGCTTAACAATATTCAATTCTTCATTGTCACCAAGCTGCAGAGCATTTTTATTCAAAGCAAGACGACGACGACCCCCTTCCACTTTTCGCTCAGGCATGAAAATAGAAAAAATTCCCGAAAAAGAAACCTCAAAAGTGATCAAAATACCAACGATCAAAATGGAAATAAGAATAACGCGCGCGCCGATATCGGATATAAAAATACGAAGCAAGACGGAGGAAAGAAAGCCCACATACCCGCCAAAAATTTCAACATTTTCGAGCATGGAATCCAGAGGGGTTCGCATGTGAATGAGACCCAGAGCGGAAAATAACAACAAGCCGATCCCTAAAAAACGGGTGGCATTCAAGCGAATTTGACGAGACACAAAAAGGGTAATTCCGAACCCCAAAAACAATAAAGGAAGAATAAAAGTGCCAATGCCGAAAATCAAACGCAGATAATGATTGAGAAAATCCCCCAAAACACCCGCGCGTCCTGTGACAATGAGATAAAAAACAATCGCCAATCCCAAATAAATGACCGCCCCCACCTCGCGAGCGATATGAGATTCCAGCTCAATCTTAAATTCCGGATGCCTCAGGCGGGCCGAACGAATTTTTTTACGGGATTTCATTATTTTTTTATTTTAAAACCACTCAACAGTGTAACAAAAAGAACCCCTGAATTGCAAAATGAACTTCCGGCAGTAAGTTTCTGGGCACAAAGATCGTTACCCACTTCCGGCAAAGTAGTCCTCAGATAAGCTGAAAATCCTTGCGCCGGATTTCAGTTGTACTGGGGATCAGGAAATTTTTGGTTGGAATTTCTGCGCCGGAGTTCAGTTGCACTGGACTTCGACGCAACCCCGGTACAAAAACCATTGATTTTAGAATGAAAATATGTTAGAATTAAATGATATTTTTAGAAAAAAACATGACCAAACACTTTCGTACCCATCACTACGTTTTACTCGGATTAATGACCGCCGTCATGATGACGTTGGGAACAACCATGTTTTTTAATCAATCAGTGGACGGATTAACGGCAGCGGCAAATGAGAAAGAAATACTGAGCATAATGCACAAACGTTACAATCTGGAAGATCCGGATATCGCCATGAATAAAAATGGAGATATTGTGATCGTATGGCAAGAAAAACGGGGGAAGGATTATGATGTTTATGCCGTTAAAACCCATGCCAGCCACAATGTGCTCGAACGTCCTTTTCAAGTAAATACTTATAGCGTCAATAGCCAAAAACAACCCCAAATAACCATGAACGAAAATGGTGATTTTACAGTGATATGGGAAAGCTTTGGACAAGACGGAAGCGGATCCGGCATTTATGGTCAACAATTTACCGATAAAGGGGAAAAAAGCGGAAGTGAATTCCTGATCAATACCACGCGGGAACACAATCAAAATGAAGCCAATATCAGCATGAATAATGCGGGAGAATTTGTGGTGACCTGGCTGAGTGATTTAAAACTGAGGGGAACCCGGGGAGTTTTTTTACAAAAATTCAACGCGACAGGAAACCTTGTTGGCAAAGAAACGCGCGTGGATACCAATGAATACAAAGTCAAAGATGATTATGCAGGATTGAGTAAGCCGAATGTGGCGATCACAAACGAAAAAAAAGTAATGGTGGCATGGCAAATGATGAACAATGAAACATGGAATATTTATAAAAGAAATTTTGATTGGGAGGGAAATATTCTGGACAAAGAACAGATTGCAGTACCCGCAAAACAAGAGGGAAATCAAATGAATCCTGCCATCATGGCGTTCAACGAAACTCAATTTTTTGTAGTGTGGGAAAAAGACCTGCAATGGACCCAGTACAAAGACCTTGATTTAAAGAAGGAAAGCATTCAGGGGCAAATATTTGACAATAAAGGAAACAAAATTCTCAGTCCAATCGATGTTAAAAAGGGCGATTTTGATAGCCACAATGAGCCAAGACCCATGGCAACAACGGAAGGGGCAATGGTGATATGGCAAAGCAGAACAAAAGCCGAAAAAGAAAATGCGGACGAACAATATCGAAAAAACATGTGGGCCATCATGTTTCAAAAGGTCAAAACCAATGCCACACTGGTAGGAGACACTGAACAATTGGATACGAATGAAGATCAACCTTATTCACGGACAAGGGTGGCTTCCAATCAAAGGGATATAGTCGGG
>Ga0210006_1001964_pt1 | contig 13807 bp, 16 predicted proteins | sample CryGey02umfilter_2_FD_185452 | JGI IMG/M metagenome (GOLD analysis project Ga0210006, IMG submission 185452) | Groundwater microbial communities from aquifer in Utah, USA - Crystal Geyser 4/10/14 0.2 um filter (SPAdes) (version 3) | ecosystem: Environmental > Aquatic > Deep subsurface >... | reverse complement strand
GGGGTGAACCGCAGTTCTACTACGGGGCAAGCAAACCCATAAAAGTTTGTTCTGCGATTATTCTCGCCCCGTAGTCAAATCCGTCAGGATTTGTACTATCGGGGTTAGTTTCGCGCAAAGAACCTGCTATTCCTTATTACGCATCATCTTTAATAAAACAAAAAGGATTTGAACTTTTGCCCAAATCCTTTAAGAATTATTGTTTACTTTTTTGGGAATTAAAGAATTTATTGCCAAGTGCTTTTGTTCCCCCATATAGAAGATACAGAATCATAAGGGCCGCCCGCAAATATCCCAATCCCTTCATTCCAGACAGCAATAAAGTTGCTAAAAATTGTAATCCCTCCCAGTCCGGGAAAGTGGTATAAGTATTGGCACACGATGGGTTAAGCATGCCAATTCCAGCCAGAATTCCTACGGTCGCTCCTATTATTACAGAAAGCATAATCGTTTCGAGAAAGAATCTCAAAACCGGATTTTTAATCCTTACAATTGGCTTCATTATTTCACCCCCTTTTGTCAAAGACCCCTCGTTGTTCTCAACCCGTTTTATACTCCGAGTTTAATAATTTGTTAAGCAATGAAAAACCAAGAAATAGCTCAAATATTTTATGAAATAGCCGCTTACCTTGCGATGGAAGAAGTTCCTTTTAAGCCCCAGGCTTATGAAAGGGCGGCTTTGTCTCTGGAAACCCTACCCGAAGATGTTGAAAAAATTTATAAAGATGGCGGTAAGCCGGCAATAGAAAAAATTCCCGGGGTCGGAAAGAGTATAGCCGAAAAAATTATTGAATATTTAAAAACCGGAAAAATTAAGGAACACCGGGATTTTAAAAAGAAAATGCCGGTTAATGTTGAAGAGCTAACAGCGATTGAGGGAGTTGGGCCAAAAATGGTAAGGAACTTGTGGAAATATTTGAAGATAAAAGACATTAAGGCTCTGGAGGCGGCGGCCCTGGCCGGCAAAATCAGAAAATTGCCGAATTTCAGAGAAAAAACCGAAAAAAATATTTTACAGGGAATTGAATTTCTAAAAAGGGGGCAGGGAAGGTTTTTGCTTGGCGATATTCTGCCCCAAGTGAGAGAAATTGTTGAGGGTCTTAAGACCATGAAAGAGATTGATAAAATAAGTCCGGCCGGTTCGGTTAGAAGAATGAAGGAAACAATCGGCGATATTGATATCCTAATTACTCTAAAAAACAAGACCAATGCCGATAAGATTATGAATTATTTTACCTCGCTCCCCGGCATTGTTAAAGTTTGGGGAAAAGGAAGCACGAAGTCCTCAATTAGAATAAGACAGGGATTTGATGTTGATTTAAGAGTTGTTCCCAAAGAAAGTTTTGGTTCGGCCCTTCAATATTTCACTGGTTCTAAAGAGCACAATATTGCAACTCGAAAAATTGCTATGAACAAAGGATTAAAACTCAATGAATACGGAGTTTTCCGGAAAAAGAAAAAAATTTTCACTCAAACAGAAGAAAAAGTTTACAAGACTCTTGGTTTTGAATACATTGAGCCGGAACTTCGGGAAAATCAAGGAGAAATTGAAGCGGCTATTCAAGGAAGATTGCCAAAAATTGTCGGATATGATGATATTCGGGGAGACTTGCATTGTCATTCAGAGTGGGACGGAGGAGAAAATCCAATCCCGGAGATTGCCAAAGCCGCTCAAGAGATGGGCTATGAATACATCGGAATTTCCGACCATACCAAGTTTTTAAGAATAGAGCATGGATTAAATGAGGGGCAGCTATCTCAACAGCGGAAAGAAATCAACAAGCTTAATTTTCAATTTTTCCGGACAGAAGCGGGATCCCGCTGCGACGGGACAATTTTCAATTTTCAAATATTACAAGGGTGCGAGGCGAACATTTTAGCCGATGGTTCAATTGATATTAAGGATGATGCCTTGGCAAAGCTTGATTATGTTATTGCCGGCATTCACAGTCAGATGAAAATGCCAAAAGAAAAAATGACCGAAAGAATAATCAGGGCAATGAAAAATCCCAATGTTGACATTATAGCTCATCCAACCGGCAGGATTTTGCAAAAAAGAGATGAGTACCAGATTGATTTTGATAAAATTTTAAAAGTAGCCAAAGAAACTAAAACAATTTTAGAAATAAATGCCAATCCCCAAAGATTGGATTTAAATGATAAAAATATCCGCCGGGCAAAAGAATCCGGAGTGAAAATTGCAATTAATACCGACGCCCACCACATTGACCATTTAAGATTTATGGAATTTGGAATTGCCCAAGCCAGACGTGGCTGGGCGGAGAAAAGAGATATTATCAACGCTCAGCCATTAGAAAAATTATTAAAATTTTTTAAAAAATAAAAACAGAGCCCTTAGCCCTGTTTTGTTTTGTCAAAAATAAGTAATCTTTCAATTCTTTCCCGGGTTTCATCAATTTCTTGAATTTTTGGACATTCATTTTGCCGTCCATCTCTGACTGCAACACAATTTAGGCACTGTCTATAAATTCGAGACAGGAGATAATTAAAGAGATATTCCCCGCTCACTTCTTTTCCCCGCAGTTCAATCCGCCAATTTTGAATTCCCCAGATTTTATCAATAAGTTTTAACCCCTCTTCAGTGGCTCGAAGCTCATCAAAAAGACAGCTCGTGATTATTGCTTTTTTCCCTGTCTGTTGTTTGATTATTGGGCAATCAAGAGTTTTTAGACCGATTATATGGTGTCCTATTTCATGAGCTAAAAGCGCTTCCATCTCCCCAATATTAATTTTTTCCCGCAGTAGTTCTCTGAATTGGTTTTCAGGTAAAACTATTTTTGGTTTTACACCTCTCAATACTTTCAAAAGCCGATTTGATTTTTTGCCCCGAGCCGGATATAACATAGAAATCATTATGGAGATGTTCTTTTGGGGATCGGGTTTTATTAATTTTTCCGCCGGGCCAAGGGGGGCCAGAGTTATTTTTCTTTTTTCGATTTCTTCGACCAATTTTTCCAAAAGAGGACCGCCGTTTTTCAAAAGTTTGAGTATTCTTTTATGATTGGTTCCGTCAATAATTTCATTAGCGAGCTTTACCAAAACAAATAAAATCAGAAATCCTATCAGAAGTTTAAAACCCATCAGCTTTTCTCCAAGGATATTTAGATTTTAAGGAACATGTTTTATTAGAGCATTATTACCCGTTTGGTCAATTTCGCTCCTTAATTTTTGACCCCGCGCCAGTCCCGCCAACGGCGGGACGGTACGGGGCAGGTTTTTGATTTTGACCGAACGCAGTAAGGGAATATGCCAATAGAAGAATCAGCCGGAGCCGTGGTTTTTTACCGGCGGGGTAAAAAAATTGAATACCTTTTGCTCCATCACGAGTTGGGTCATTGGGATTTTCCAAAAGGGTGGATTGAGAAAGGAGAAAAATTAGAAGATACGGCCAGAAGAGAGATAGAGGAGGAAACAGGAATAAAGGATATTAAATTTATCCCCGGCTTTAAAGAGCATATAAAATTTTTCTTCCGTTGGCCCCCAAAGAATCTTGCCAATTCCATAAAAAAGAGAGGGCAAAAAAGCCAAATCATTTTTAAGAGCATTACTTTTTTTCTGGCAGAAACGAAAACTAAAAAAGTAAAAATATCTTTCGAGCATACCGGATATAAATGGCTGCCGCATGAGGAAGCAATATCGCAATTAACTTTTAAAAATGCCAGAGAAATTCTCAAAAAAGCCGATGACCACCTAAAATTCAAGAACAAAGTTTATCAAGCGGTAAAAGAGATTTCCCAAGGCGAAATTATGACCTACAAAGGAGTTGCCGAAAAAGCTGGCTCTCCACGGGCTTGGCGGGCGGTAGGAAATATTCTAAACAAAAATAAAAATCCGGAAATTCCCTGCCATCGGGTGATAAAGTCGGATGGCCGGGTTGGCGGATATAATCGTGGACAAAAAAGGAAAATTGAGCTATTAAAAAAAGAAGGGATAAAAATAAAAAGGGCTTCAGTTTTTAGCTGAAGCCTTTTTAGAGATTCGGTCATTTATGCTGTTTCTCTTATAGGTTCATTGGTTCAATATCAAAATTGACACCAGTAGCATATACTTCTTCGTATAGTCGTTCGCCCTCGCGAAACTCTTCTTCGGTAATTGCATTTTCACCCCTTGCCAGTAGTTTATTAGCAAAAGTGCTTGCCCTTTCAAGTTTATCTAGATAACTCTTCACCCGTTTGTCACTTTTTGTAATTTCTCGTTTCTTAAGCAAATCAAGGCCTTTCTTGAAAACGGATGGTGGTATATATCATTTCTCTCTGATTCTGGGACATCTTTTTTTTTCAACAGTGAATTCAAATACATCAATTTCTTGTCCCTTTTCTAAATCAACTAAACTTGCTCGGAAATCCATTGCGCCCTCCTTTTTATTTGTTAATGGGATTTGGATTTTTCCAATTCCCCACTATTTTAGTGATAATACATTAGTGATATATCTGTCAAGTAGCCGTAGCGCAGGGGTTTTTCACAGCCTCCTAAATCCGGTTTTTTAAATAGTCCAAAATTATATCTCCCCTTAAGCTCTAATTTTTTCAACAATTTTTTCAAAAATTTCCGGATAATCTTTAGCCAGTCCGGCTAAAATTTTTCTGTCAATCTCAATCTTGTTATTTTTAAGGCTGGCGATAAATTTACTATAAGAAAGTCCCTGCTTTCGGCAGGCGGCGTTAATTTGAATTTGCCAGAGTTTGCGAAATTCTCCCTTTTTCTTTTTTCGATCGCGGTAGCTGTAGGTCCAAGCATGAAAAAGGGCTTCTTTGGCAGCCCGGTATTTAGCTTTGCGCCCCCATTTGAATCCCTTGGCGTATTTTAAGAGATGTTTTCGGCGCTTATGAGCAATTTTACCGCGTTTAACCCGTACCATGCGAATAAATATGCAAATATATGCGAATCTTTACGCGAATTTTGATTTCGTAAATTATTCGCAAATATTCGCAAAAAGATTAGTGTAATAGCTTTCTTATTTTTCTACTGTCGGCTTTTGATAATTTAACCAATTTTCGAGTCTGTCTTATTTTTTTCCCGGATTTTTTTGCTCGAAAATGGTCCTGGCCGATTGGTCGGTGCAGGATTTTCCCGGTTTTTGTGATTTTAAATCGTTTGAGAATTGATTTGCGAGTTTTCATATTTATAATCAGAAAAAATAAAAGCCTATTGCGGCTGCGGTTTCTCTCAATTTTCGCAGGAAATAAGAATTTTTAAAGCCGCCTTGTTCCTGGAAATTATCCCACTTTTTCCACTGGCCATCCTGCCAGTTTTTCCATTTGGCGGGTGAGTGATAGAACCAGATTTGCTTGAGTTTTTTGAATTCAAGGGTTTCTTTTCCTGATAAACTTCCGGCTTTTTCATAGGGCGTGATTGGGATTTCTAAAGCAATGGTTGTTTTTCTTGGCAGGGTGTTAACATCTATTCCCTCTAAAGATAGCTGGCCCCTGATATAGAACCAGTTCTTTTGGAATTTATCTTTGCAGAGCCACTTAAATTTGCATTCTTTCTCTGGCAGCCAGTGAATAATTGCTGTTTTAATATCTATTCCCTGATTTAAGCTATCGTTTTGTTTGGGTTTTTCCTGGTAAAGCCAGAGGTTTCCTTTTTCTTTGAAAGATACTTTGTCTTTTTCCAATTTCTCGGCAATTTGAAGCTCAAGAAAAGCTGATTTGTCCAGGTCTTTTCTTTGATATTTATCCGGCAATTCAAAGATTCCCGAAATGGTGAAGCTGTTTTCTTTTTTAAAGTAGGTTTTGGGGAATTTCTTTTCAAAAGTTTGATATTCTTTTTGAAACTTTGAGAAATCGTCAATTCTTCCCAATTTTTCAAAAGCTTCCGGGCAATCAATGCCCCAGAAGATAAGCATTTTCTTTGTCAGAAATGATTTCATTGGTATAACTGGAATTATTTCGGTCTCGGTTGATTTGATTATGTAAGGCGTACTGGGAATATCTTTGATTGGAACATCTTCAGCTAAAACCATGGTGGTATCAGCGGCGATAACTTCAAGAGCGCATACCCACGCCGGCTGCCGCATAACCTCCCCGAAGAGTAAATATGAAGCGCTGAGAAAGACTGGAGCTCGGGTCATTAATTTTCAATGGAGTCCCCCTGCTTAAACCCCCTCCTTCACATTCAATGCAATTCTCGGCTTTTATACGATAAATAAAACTCCATATAATAAAATCCCTGCTGTTATAAAAATTGTTATTATTAGTAATTTTTTCATATTCCCCCCCTTTTTTAGTTAATTTTTATCTTGCCTAAGTTTTTTAAAACTTAGGCAAAAAAACCGACCTTAATATCTCTAAATTGAGATTTCAAAATAAGTTATTTCTCAATAAATCTGAGGGAAGAAACTACTTTATTGAACATTTCGATTTCTTCCGGACTGGGTTCTGGCTTGAGGTAATACGTAAAAATGACGCAGGCGTGTTTAATTCTTACGCCCCTCCACTTCTAATCCCCCCTGGATAGGAAATAGCGCTCCTTTCATCTCTCCCCTTATATTCATTGCGGCATCCGTTGCCTTTATTTTATAACCCCCTACCCCCGAATTTGAGGTGATTTCTTCTTGGGGACTTATAGTATAAATGCCCCCCCTCCCGTGCAATGATAAAATTTATCCATAATTTCTTCCCACGTTAAATCCTCACAAGGGGAAGGTATAACCCAAGTCGTGCTATCGATATAAAATGAAAGGTAGGATTCCCCACTTTTTTTGCTTAATATATCGAGCCCTAGTCGAAGGAGGCCGATAAAATATTTCTCTTCTATTTCCCAGGCAGTAGCAGGATAATCTATCTCAAATCCGTATCTCTCATTTCTATAAGTTTTCCAATCAGCGGTTTCGTCTGTAACTTCTTCAGTAATCTTTAACTCCCCAATCTCTTTTTGTAATTCCCCTACCCGCTTTCTTAAACCCTCATTTTGTTCAATCCTCTTTCCCAACTTTCCCCTTACCTGCCACCATTGATAGGTGAAGAAGCCGGCGATGAGGAAAAAGATGATAAGAAATAATATTAGCCAGGTTGTCGTTTTGGAAAAACTTATCATATTTTGATGGGGCAGTGCTCCTATTTTTTGGTAATAAGCATAAACATTCCCCGGGGCGTCCTTTTTCGCTCCTGTTCAATTTTAAATTCAACCCTTTGTTTAATAAGCTCAAGAAATTCGTTAAATTTTTGGTTGACAAATTCTCCTAAACTTTTCTCTCTTCCCTTAAGAATTACTTCAATTTTTACCTTATTTTCTTCTTTAAAAAATTTTTCTACCTGGCGAGCTTTAATTTCCAAATCATGGGGAGAGGTGTTTATTCTGAATCTTATACTTTTTAACCTTCCTCTTTTTGTTTTTATTTTTTGAGCCCTCTCTTTTTTTTCTTTTTGGTAAAGAAATTTTCCGTAGTCTATTATCTTGCAGACCGGCGGAGAGATTTTTGGAACAATCTCTATTATGTCCAAATTACGTTCTTTTGCCAGCTGGAACGCTTTCCATGTTTCAAGGATCCCGAGGTTTTTTCCGGTTTCATCAACGACTCTTACCTGGGGAGCTCTTATTTGATTGTTGACACGATACCTTTTAATAATTTTGCTCTTTGACCCCGTCTAGCTTCGCTAGTCGGGGCTGGGTCTTTAATTTTTGATTTTTATCAGGTGGAGATGGCGGGTTTTGCTCCCGCGTCTAAAAAATTTCCCAAAACAGTTCTACAAGCCCCGTTAGATATAACTTTATCCAACAAGGCTTTGCCCCTTTTTAGATAAAATATCTAACGGGGCAAGCAATAGTCTAATTTATTTTTTTGGTTAGAAACTCAAAATTAGACAAAAATGTTTCCAACCGAGCTCAGTAATTTATTCAGTAATTTCTCCCAAGACAAAGAAATTACCCATCTCGATAATATGACACCCGGGCTTCGTCTATCGAGAGTCAACGAACCGGATGGCTTACGCGTTAAGCGAAAGCAGGACCAGGAATGGCTAGCGGACCGGGAACCCAGCCAAACACTAGATTCCTGGCTTTTTCAAATAAGTTTGCGCTTATTTTGTTTGTCGGCAGTTTTACCCCGTTTAGAAAAATCAATTTCTAACGGGGTTTTACAAGGAACCGACACCTTGACTTGCCTGTTTTGAGACCATTTTTCATCGAAACTATTTCATCCCCATTTGAGCATTTTGTCTCTTTCTCGTTTAAATTCCCTCTTTTTGATTGCCTCTCTTTTATCCACTTTTTTCTTTCCTTTGGCTATTCCGAATAAAATCTTTATTCTGCCTTTTTTAGTATAAACTTTTAAAGGCACTAATGTCAAGCCCTTTTGCTTTATTTTTCCGCTCAGGAAGCTAATTTCTTTTCTGCGCAATAGTAATTTTCGCGACCTTCTCGGTTCATAATCAGCCGGAGCGTTTTTGGGTTGATATGGGGGGATGGCGGCGTTGATTAAGAAAACCTCCTCATTTTTAATCGTAACAAAAGAGCCGGTTAAACTAATGTGTCCGGTTTTTATTGACTTTACCTCTCCGCCCAAAAGAACAATTCCCGCCTCAAGGGTTTCCAAAATTTCGTAATCAAAATAAGCCCTTTTGTTTTCAGCCAGCGCAGCCATATAAAAAGTTTAACATTTCTGGGCAAATATAAAAGAATTAGACACGCTCGCATTTTTTGACTTTTTCACAAGATAAATTTAAGATGAACTTAAAATGAAAAAAATCAGGGCCTTAGTTTTATTTTCCGGGGGACTGGATTCGATTTTGGCGGCAAAAGTTTTGCGCAACCAAGGAGTAAAGATAACAGCTATATCTTTTAAGAGCTATTTTTTTGATGGAAAGATTGCCCAAAAGGCGGCTAAAAGATTCAAAATTCCTTTAAAAGTAATAGCTCTTTCAAAAGAGCATTTAAATTTGGTGAAAAATCCCAAACACGGTTATGGAAAGTCAATGAATCCCTGTATTGATTGCCATATTTTAATGTTGAGAAAGGCAAAAGAAATTATGACGAAAGGAAAAGTGTCCTTCGGTAAGCTCAGGACGACGAAATTTCATTTCGTCGCCACCGGAGAGGTTTTGGGGGAGCGGCCAATGAGCCAGAACAGGAAAGCTCTGGAGATTATTGAGAAAGAATCAGGACTGCAAGGTTATTTATTGCGGCCTCTTTCGGCAAAATTATTAAAGCCGACTGTTCCCGAAAAAATGGATTGGGTCAGCAGAAAGAAACTCCTTAATATTTCCGGTCGTTCAAGAAAAAGGCAAATTGCCTTGGCAAAAAAATGGAAGTTCAGGGAATATCCCACGCCGGCCGGCGGCTGTCTTTTAACTGATATGGAATTTGGCAAAAGATTAAAAGAGTTATTTAAAATCCATCCGGGATGCGATGGAAGTGATGTTGAGCTTTTGAAACTGGGAAGGCATTTTATATTCGGCAAAGCAAAAGTTATCGTTGGTCGGAATCAAGAGGAAAATAAAGAGATTAAAAAATTTGTTAGGAAGAAAGATATTTTGATTGAAATGAAAAATTATCCTGGACCCTCAACCTTAATCCGGACTTACGACAGGGGAAAAATCTCGCCAAGAGTTATCCAAAAAGCTAAATCCCTAACCCAAGATTATTCTACCAAAGCCAGAGACAAAAAGGATGTAAGGTTTACCCCCCACCAACTTTTGCGCTGAAGCTATGGGCTTTAAAGATTTCTCTGGGGGTTTGCAGCAAAATTGCTCATCTTTGTGATGTCAAAAATAACATTTTCAAAATAGATAAAATTGCGCAAAAGTTGGTGGGGGGTTTTAAAATTTTTTCACCAGCATTTTTATTCTATTTATAGTATTTTCTGCAATGAATTTGAATTTGATTTTTTGAAGATAAATGGATAGACTAAATAGACATGAGAGACCCTAATAATAAAACAAAAATTGTTTTTGATTTTGACCACACTTTATTCAGCACCAGAAGGTTTTATAATACCTTTAAGAAAGCTTTTGAAAAATTGGGAGTAGATGAAAAATTATTTCAGGAGACTTTTAAAAAATCAAAGGAGAAAGGAAGATATTATAAGCCCTCAAAACAAATTAAATTAATTACCAAAAAGAATCCAAAAATTTCTTCAAAGAAGTTAAAAGAGTCATCTGAAAAAGCATTAAGCAGGGCAAGGAAATTTTTATACCCCGATGCTTTACCCCTTTTAAGAAAGTCAAAAAGGAAATATAATTTTTATATTCTTTCCTGCGGCAAAGAAAAATTTCAAAGACAAAAAATCAAAATTTCGGGAATTTCAAAATATTTTAAAAAAATTTTAATAACCCAGGATGATTACAAAACCAGCGCCCTTAAAAAAATTCTAAAAAACAAAGAGAGAATTTTATTTATTGACGACCAGCCCTTGGTGCTTTTTAAAATCAAAAAAACCTTCCCCGAGGTAATTACTATCAGAATTAACAGGGGAGAAGGGGGGCATGTTAAAGAGAGAGACAATTCCAAAATTGATTTTTCAATAAAAAATTTCAAACAATTGGAGAAAATTTTAAAAAGGAACTTTAAAAATTGAAGAACAAGGGAGGTAAATAATGGAGAAGAACGGATTGATTGATTTAACTATCGGTGAGTTTCTGGATAAGACCGCAGAAAAATTTCCCGAAAAAGACGCTTTGGTTTTCCCGAATAAGAATTTAAGATATACCTGGAAAGAACTTAAAGCAATTTGCGATAAAACGGCTAAAGGATTTTTGAAATTGAAGATTAAAAAGGGCGACCACGTTGCTGTTTGGGCAACCAATTATCCGGAATGGGTGATAAGTCAGTTTGCTTTGGCGAAAATTGGAGCGGTTTTAGTTACGGTAAACCCCGCTTTAAAGACTTCAGAAATTGAATATGTTTTAAGGCAATCCGATTCAAAGACTTTAATATTGGTCGAAAGTTTTAAAAGCTCCGATTATGTTTCAATGCTCCAGGAGGTTTGTCCGGAGATAAAAGATTCTCAACCCGGAAAGTTGCGTTCAAAGAAACTTCCCAAACTCAAAAATATTATTTTAATTGGAGACAAAAGATTGCCCGGGATGTTTAATTTTCAAGAAGTTGTAGAAATGGGCAAAAATGTTTCCGACAGGGAACTTGCCAAGAGAGAAAAATCGCTTGAGTCTCATGATATAATCAATGTTCAATATACCTCCGGAACCACAGGATTTCCCAAGGGAGCAATGCTCAGCCATTTTAATATTTTGAATAACGCCATTTTTATAGCTCAAAATATGAAACTGACCGAGAGGGACAGAATTTGCATTCCGGTTCCCTTTTATCATTGTTTTGGCTGCGTGATGGGGAATCTTTGCTCTCTGGCAACCGGAGCGGCAATGGTTGTTCCCTCAGAATATTTTGACGCCCAAAAGACATTAGAAGCAATTGAAAAAGAAAAATGCACCGCTGTTTACGGCGTTCCAACAATGTTTATTGCCGAGCTCAATCATTTTGATTTTGAAAGATTTAATCTAAGTTCCTTAAGAACCGGGATGATGGCCGGCGCTCCCTGTCCGATTGAGCTTGCAAGAGATGTAATAGACAAAATGGGAGCAAGGGAAATGACGATATTGTATGGTCTAACCGAGGCTTCCCCGGGCCTGACCCAGACCAAATCAGATGATTCAATTGAGCGGCGAGTTTCTACAGTTGGCAAAGCCCTCCCTTATGTGAAAATAAAAATAGTCAATCCCGAAACTGGAAAAAAGGTATCTTATGGTGTTCAGGGAGAACTTTTAGCTCAGGGTTATAATGTTATGAAGGGATATTATAATATGCCCCATGCCACAAGAGAAACAATTGACAGAGACGGCTGGCTGCGCAGCGGGGATTTAGCCGAAGTTGACGGGGCCGGATATTATAAAATTACCGGCCGCCTAAAAGATATGATAATTCGCGGAGGAGAGAATATTTACCCGAAAGAAATAGAGGAATTTTTGTTCAGGCATCCAAAAATTGCTGATGTTCAGGTAGTTGGCGTCCCTTCGGAAAAGTTCGGAGAGGAAGTAGCGGCTTGCATCAAAATAAAACAAGGCGAAAAATTAACAGAAGATGAAGTAAGAAAGTTCTGTCAAGGGAAAATAGCTCATTATAAAATTCCCAGGCATATTGTTTTTATGGATAAATTTCCCACTACTGTTACGGGAAAAATTCAGAAATTCAGATTGAAGGAAATGTTAATTAAAAAACTTGGATTGAAAAGCGGCTAATAAAGACGGCCGCTTTTTTATTTTTTGAAAAAGTTTGTTAAAATGAATAAAATAGACATGATAAATATTTTGAAGATTAATTCTAAAAATCTTCCCCAAAAGGTTATTAAGGAAGTTGTTGAGATTATTAAAGCTGGTGGAGTAATTGTTTGCCCCACCGATACGGTTTATGGTTTAATTTGCGATGCCGCAAACAAGAGAGCGGTAGAAAGGATTTTCAAAATTAAAAAAAGGCCGAAAGGAAAACCAATTCCGATTTTTGTGAAAAATATAAAAATGGCAAAAAAATTCGTTAAGCTTAACAAGAAGCAGGAAAAATTTTTAAAGAACAATAAAATCACCGCGGTTTTAAAAGTTAAAAATCAAGCCAAAAAAGTATTTCCGGGAGGCATTATAAGTTCGGAAGATAAAATCGGAATTCGGATTCCAAATTATAAACCAATTAATAATTTATTTAAGAAATTAAAATTTCCCCTAACCGGCACTTCGGCTAATATCTCCGGCAAACTTGCCCCAACAAGAATTAAAGAAGTTTTAAAGCAGTTTCAAAAAGAAAAAATTCAGCCCGATTTAATTTTGGATGCTGGAAATTTAAAACCGTCAAAACCATCAATGGTAATAGACTTGACTAATAAAACCCCTAAAATTTTACGTTTAGGTTCGGTTTCTAAAAAACAATTAAAATATTTGATTTTTGACACTTAATTTTTAATTTTAGCGACCCCGTTAGATAATTATCTAACGGGGGAACGTTTATGCCCCTTCACTATCATTCGCCAATTTATTTTCTTCATTATTTTCTAAAAAGGGAAGCTTCCCAGTTTTTTGTCAGCATTGCCATTCGCAATCTTGCTTTGGGAATGGTTCTTATTTTTGAACCGATTTATATTTATCTTCATTTTGGAAGTTCTTTGCCATTAACCCTATTATATTTTGGGATAATTCACGGGCTTTTCGGATTGATGGCATTTTTTTTCGGGGGAAAAATAATGGCGAAAGTTGGCTTGAAACACTGCATGCTTTTAAGCCATCCATTCTTTCTGGGCAATTATATTTGTTTGTTTTTTTTGCCCAATTTTTCTTGGCTGATATTTTTTGCTATTATTTCAAGATTTTTGGGAATGTTTTTTTTCTGGCCGGCATTTCATACTGATTTTGTCCATTTTTCCGAAAAGGAGCATAGGGGAAGAGGGGTGGGGGGTCTTAATATCGCTTTTATTGCGCCATCTGTTATCAGTCCCATTATTGGCGGTTGGATATTGGCTACTTCGGGATATTCGGCTTTATTTATTTCGGTTTTGTGCGTGCTTTTGGCATCAGCACTCCCTTTATTTTTGTCTCGCGATACTCATCAGGTTTTTACCGATTCTTATCAAAAAACCTGGAAGAGAATTTTTAAAAAAGAAAATCAAAAAATAACTTTAGCCCTGATGGCGGCAAGTTTTGAGGGGGGAATACAAATTTATTTATGGCCTCTTTTTATGTTTATTTTAGCTATAAGCTATGAAAGTATGGGAGGGATTATCTCTTTCGCTGTGGCGGTTTCGGCTTTGTTCACTTTGTATATGGGAAGAATTACTGACAGGATTAATCAC
>Ga0210006_1001958_pt1 | contig 13832 bp, 10 predicted proteins | sample CryGey02umfilter_2_FD_185452 | JGI IMG/M metagenome (GOLD analysis project Ga0210006, IMG submission 185452) | Groundwater microbial communities from aquifer in Utah, USA - Crystal Geyser 4/10/14 0.2 um filter (SPAdes) (version 3) | ecosystem: Environmental > Aquatic > Deep subsurface >... | reverse complement strand
GAATCAATCATTTCTTTTTTATTGTTGCTACAATTTTAAGCCAGGCCTTGACAAAAATAAAATAAAATAATACAATAAATTATTGCTATTTTAAAAAATAAGAAAGGAGGTGAAAAACATGGAGAGGTTAAAGATATTGGTTGTTGATGATAATAAGGCTGTGCGTGAGTTATTAACGGTTATGCTCAACGAGTTTGGCCATGAGGTTGTGACAGCTCAAAATGGTCAGGAAGGGATAGCGAAATGTGAGAAATGCGACAGTTTTGATCTAGTCATAACTGATCGTCAAATGCCGGGTATGCTCGGGGAGGAGTTGATACACAGGATTAAAAAAATTCGCCCCGAGCTGTCGGCGATTCTAATCACCGGTGATTGCGATTCAGGTCTGTCCCAGGTGGCGAAAGCTGCCGGCGCAGATGAAATTCTGATCAAGCCCTTCCAAATGAAAACCATGGAGAGGGTGATCAAAAACCTTTTGGAGAGAAAGGGGGAATGAAATGTTAATGTTTGGGAGATGGACGAGAAGTATCGATAATAAGTGGCGGCTGAGTTTACCGGCCGCCCTTGGAAGGGAAATTGACAACTTCGTTCTCATTTATGAGAATGAAGAGGGTTGTATTCGTATTGAAAAACCGCCCCTCAAAGTAGATGAGGTGGCGGATCCAACCTCTATTTTTATAATAGAGGTGGAAAAGGGAGGGCACAACGGCAGGAGAATTTTAATTCCCCGATCCTTGCGTGGGTCAACCTCTTTTTATTATGGAAGGAAGGTTACCTTAGCAGGGAAAAGAGACTATTTAGAGCTTTGGCCCAGACCATGAGAAGAGGTGATCACACAATTAAAAAAGAGCGGGGGAGAGCATTTTGCTCGTTCGCACCTCGCTCTTGTTATTTGCTCATTTGCAGAAATTGTTTTATCAATTTTTCAGCTTCGCCGTAATCTTTTATCCAATGAATTCTTTTGTCCTTTTTAAACCCGCCTAAGTTTTGCTCCACAAAATTTTGGCGGGTAAACCAGGTCATTTGTCTTTTGGCATAATTTTGAAGTTCCTTTAAGGAGTTTTCAACCATTTCTTTATAGTTTAATTTTTTTTGCAAATATTGAGCTACTACTCGATAATGAATTCCAAAATCTTCAATTCTTTTCCAGGAAAGCCCAATTTTTTTTAAGTTTTTAACTTCTTTAATCAAGCCCTGTTTTAACCATTTGAAAAATCTTCTTTTAATTAAGAAGATTAGCTCCTTTTTTCCCTTTTTAATTCCGATTATCAAGACAGGGTGGGGAAGAGGATTTTTCTTTAAAAGAGGAATTGGTTTTTTTGTTTTGGTAATAATTTCGATTGCCCGGATTAATCTTCTGGGATTTTTCTTTTCTATTTTTTTTGCTCTTTTGGGATCAAGTTTTTTTAAAATTTGATAGAGCTCTTCAGTTGATTTTTTTTCTAATTTTTTTCTCAATTTCCAATCGGGTCGAACTTCTGGAATGACTATTCCATCAACAATTGCCTGAATATAAAAACCCGTCCCTCCACATAAAATGGGAATTTTACCTTTTTTTAAGATTTTTTTAATTGCCGCCAAAGCAAATTTTCTATATTGAACTACGGTAAAACGCTGTCTAGGAGAAACGATATCTAAAAGGTAATGTTGTATTCCTTGATGGAAATAATCTTTTTTATTTTTGATTTTTGATTTATCGCGTGGGACTTTGCCTGTTCCAATATCCATTCCTTTGTAGACCTGTCTTGAGTCAGCCGAAATAATTTCGCCATTAAACTTTTTGGCGATTTTCACTGCCAATTCCGATTTCCCGCTTGCCGTCGGCCCGAGAATAACGATGATTTTAGGTTTAAATAGTTTTATTTTCAATCTCTTTTTTGAGTTTTTCAATTAGTTTTTCTATTTTAATTTCACCCTCTTGGCCGCGGCGGTAGTGCCGGACATTGACGGTTTTATTTTTTAGTTCTTTGTCGCCGACAATCAGAATATAAGGAATTTTCTGGATTTCCGCTTCGCGGATGCGCTTGGAAACAGTTAAATTTTCATCGCTGATTGAAGCCCGAATATTATTTTCTAATAATTGCGAATAGATTTCTTTCGCATATTGGCGATGGCCTGAGCCGACGTTTATGATTTCTAATTGGACAGGGGACAGCCATAAAGGTAAAGCGCCGCTAAAATGTTCTAAAAGCACGCCGACAAAGCGTTCAATTGAACCCAAGAGAGCCCGATGAATCATAATCGGCTGTTCTTTTTTGCCTTTTTCGTTGATATAACTGACGTCAAATTTTTCCGGCAGATTAAAATCAATTTGAATGGTCGTACATTGCCAAGGCCGACCCAATGAATCTTTAATTTTCAAATCAATTTTCGGTCCGTAGAAAACGCCTTCGCCCGGATCGACTTGATATTTAAGGTTGTTTTTTTCCAAAGCGTATTTCAAAGCCGCGGTGGCTTTCCCCCAATTTTTAATGGTGCCGATGTATTTTTGCGGTCGGGTGGAAAGATAAATGTCGTATTCTTTGAAACCAAAAATTTTAAGCACTTTTAAACCGAGCTTGAGGCAATCGGTGATTTCCTGATTAATTTGGTTTGGCGCGCAGAAAATATGGGCGTCATCTTGGGTAAAGCCGCGAACCCGCGTCAAGCCGTGCAATACGCCTGATTTTTCATAGCGATAAACTGTTCCCAGTTCGGCAAAACGCAGCGGCAGATCGCGATAACTTTTCGGCTGATGATTATAGATAAGAATATGCCCTGGGCAGTTCATCGGCTTGACAACATATTTTTCTTTTTCAATTTCCATCGGCGAATACATATTTTCGCGATAGAAATTCCAGTGGCCGGATTTTTTCCATAAATCAAGCCGGGCGATATGAGGCGTGCGTAGAAGCTGGTAGCCGTTTTGTAAATATTCTTTAATAGAATAATCTTCAATAATTTGTCTTAAAAGTGCTCCTTTGGGATGCCAGAGTGGCAAGCCTAAACCGAATTCTTCGTCAAGATGAAAAAGGTCTAATTTTTGACCGAGCAGTCGGTGGTCACGCTTTTCGGCTTCTTCTATCATCCTTGAATATTCATCAAGTTCTTTTTTAGTGGCAAAAGCTACGCCGTAAATTCTGGTCAGCATTTTGTTTTTTTCGTCGCCCCGCCAGTAAGCGCCGGCTATTTTGGTCAATTTAAAAGCGTCGGGATTGATTTCTTTGGTAGAATTAACGTGTGGGCCAGCACAAAGGTCTAAAAAGACAATATTTTTACTATCAGAAGTTTTGTAAATGGAAATTTTCTTTTTGTTTTTTTGGAGTTCTTTTATCAGGTCTAATTTATACGGTTGGTCTTTAAAAAGTTTTTTGGCCTCGGCAAAAGAAACAATTTCTTTCTTGAATTTCAAATCTTTTTTAATCAATTCTCGCATTTGCTTTTCAATTTGCGGCAAATCCGCTTCGCTGATTTTTATATTGTCAAAATCGTAATAAAAACCGTTTTCAATGGTCGGCCCGATGCCGAATTTGGTTTTGGGAAACATTTCCAAAACCGCGGCAGCGAGAATGTGGCTGGTTGAATGTCGGAGAGTATCCAATTGATTTTCTTTTTTCCACGCTCGTTTTTTCATATTTTAATTATTTTAATGAATTTGAAATTTATTTTTTTGGCGGCACTATGTTATAGCATAGTGCTATGACATGTCATAGTGGGGTGTTATTTAATTAAAAACCCCATCTCAAAAGTTTGCCAAAAACAAACTCTTGGGACGGGGTTCTTACCTCGTGGTTCCACCCAACTTGTCCGACCGTGGTCGGACCACTCTTTAAGCCAATTTATCCCGCTAAGCGGGGTATCGCCGGCTTTTGCGTGAGCTCCGCGATTGGTGAATTCGCCTCATCGCTCTTAATTATTATACTATAAAGATAGCATTGATAAAATAAGTTGTCAACAACTGTACAGATTTTCATTTGGCGGAGCACCTACAAACGAGAAAGAATTTTCTGCTCAATTACAGCTCCACTGCTTGCTGGCAGATAAACTTCGGCTCATTATTTCGCCAAGAAAGCCGCCCCTCAACTATTACCACATTATTTTCCCGCCAGACAGTCGGGTTTTTCGCCAGAGTGTCAGAAAACACTATCACTTCCAAGCCACCGCCTAAATCTTCAATTTTAGCAAATAAAATCGGCTGGCCGAGTTTACTGATAATTCGTTTAACGTTGGAAATTACACCGGCTATGCGGCGGCTGTTCCCATTAACTCCCCTTTTATCAGCCAACAATTCTTTAATTGGTTTTATCCTGTTGTTTTTAAGTTTTTCCGAAAATTGATTTAAAGGATGGCCGGAAATATAAAGCCCGACCAATTCCTTTTCCCAGCTAAGTTTTTCTTTGTCTGGAATTGGTGCGCCATTTCCATTTAATTCTTTTTTAAAAAGACCCGGGCTGGCCTGATAGTTGGCGCCGAAAAGGCTGATCTGGGAGGAATTCAAAGACCTTTTTATGTTTTGACTAAAAGCGAGAATCTCTTCGATTTTAGCCAAAAGTTCGGCCCGGTCCGTATTTAAAGAATCAAAAACGCCAACTTTGATTAAACTTTCCAGAGATTTTTTGTTTAAATCCTTATGCCGGACCCGGATTAAAAAATCACTAAAATTCTGAAAGGGTCCGCCCCGTTGTCTTTCTTCAATAATTGCCTGAACAATATTAAGCCCGACGTTTTTAATTGCCAGAAGTCCGAAGCGAATATTTTTTTCTTCGGGAACGAAATTAACAAAACTTTTATTGATATCCGGCGCCAGAATGTTAATGTCATTTTTCTGGGCTTCGCTGATTAAAAAAGCAATTCTTTCGGTATCGCCGGAATCGGCATTTAAAAGAGCGGTCATAAATTCAATTGGCCAGTGGGATTTTAAATAGGCGGTCCAATAACCGATTAAGGCATAACAAGCGGCATGCGACCGGTTGAAGCCGTATCTGGCAAAAGGCGGGAAAAGTTCCCAGATTTGTTTGGCGGTCGGTTCGTCAATTCCGTTTTCCATCATTCCCCTAAGCAGTTTTTCTTTTTGGGCCCCAAGGAGAACTTTTATTTTTTTGCCGATGGCTTTTCTCAGTGTGTCGGCCTCAGCTAATGAGAAACCAGCCAAGTCGCGGGCAATCCGCATCATCTGTTCCTGATAAATTCCGATGCCGTAAGTTTTTTCTAGAATCGGTTCCAGTTTGGGATGAAGGTATTTCACTTTTTCCCGGCCGTGTTTGCGGTTAATAAAAGAGGGAATTAATTCTATAGGCCCGGGACGATAAAGAGCCACCATGGCAATAATGTCTTCAAGCTCGGTCGGTTTTAATTCACGAAGGTAGCGCCGCATCCCCGACGATTCCAGTTGAAAAATGCCTGTCGTATCCGTTTCTTGAAGAAGCTTAAAAGTTTTTTTGTCATCCAGCGGTATCTGGGAAATTTTTATTTCCTCTCCCTGTATTTCTTTAATTAGCCGAATGGCTTCTTCAATAATGGTTAAATTTTTAAGGCCCAATAAATCTATTTTCAAAAGTCCCAAATCCTCAATACTATACATATCAAATTGGGTGATGACGATATTTTCATTCTGAGGCGCGCGCTGCAAGGGCACATAATCGGTCAGCGGTTCTTTGCTGACCACCACGCCTGCGGCGTGAACCGAAGCGTGTCGCGCCACCCCTTCAAGTTTGAAGGCTGCATCAATCACTTTTTTAGCATCAGGATTGTTTTTATAAAGTTCATTTAACTCCGGCACCTTTTTAATCGCGTCATCCAGTTTTTGATGAGGCAAAGCCGGAATTAATTTAGCCAACTGGTCGCAAAAACCGTAAGACAGCCCCAAAGCCCGGCCCGCATCGCGGACTGCGGCTCTGGCTGCCATTGTTCCGAAAGTAATAATCTGAGCCACCCTATCCTCGCCGTATTTTTGCCGGATATAAGCAAAAACTTCATCGCGCCGGACATCGGTAAAATCCAAATCAATGTCCGGCATGGAAATTCGGTCGGGATTTAAAAATCTCTCAAAGAGCAAATCATATTTTAACGGGTTAATATCGGTAACCCCCAAAACATAAGAGACCAAACTGCCGGCTGCCGAATTATGAACTGCGATTTCATTAGCAACGTAAGAGCTGTCTTTTTCCACTGTTAAGTCACAAACCTTGCCTTTATATCTTTCAAAAGAAATTTCTTTTACTGGAAACCAAATATAATTTCGCCAAATAAAAGTATCATTACGATAAAATTTCTGCTTTTTGACGGGTATCTGAAATTCTTTAAATAATTTATTGAATTTGAATAATTGTTTTCCTGAAATAGTCAGTTTGTAAGAGGGCTTACTTCTTCTCTTTTTTTGGGGCTTTCTGATTTTAATTGAAGACATTATCCCTAATCGCGCCAAGAGGACTTTAATCTGTGAGACTAAATTAAGAGAAGTTGAATCAAAACTTACTCTCATTGTATCTTTACGAGAACCGTCTCCTTTAAATAAAGAAGTTAGTAGAGCTATTATTATTTCATCCGAACTCTCAAAAATTTGGTAGGGAATATCTTTATTTTGGCTATATTTTCCGCAAAGTCTTTCTAAAAATCTAGCTGCTATTCGCGAATAAGCAAGAACTTGACAAGAATTTTTTGTTTTGTGAAATACTACGGAGCTATCTAATCCGAAAATTTGTTTAAGCAATTTTCTTGTTTTCTCTATATACTTTTTTTCATTTCGATGAAAGCCAAATCCAATAGTTGCTTCGCGATATTTTCTCCTGCTTCGACTCCATCCTTCGCTGATATAAAAACCTAATAATTGAGCGAATTTTTTATCCAATTTTATATATCGCTTAATCTTTTTTTGGATAAGCCGATTTGTTCCGATTTCATACCAGACATATTTATTGTTTCCTTTTAAGCGGCTATCAAGATGATTAAAATTAAGGAGGTCAAATTTTGTTTCTATTTGGCGGAGTTTGAAAATGGGATAAAGCAAGAAATCATTTTTTTTCAAATTTTGAGCTTCTATCCACCGTGGATTGTAGCCGCTCCATAAATTTTTTTTACATGACCGATTACAGGACGGTTTACAGATAGTGCCCTTGATTGAATTTACAGGACACATTTTATGCTTTACCGCTAAGACTTTGTGGTCTTTTGTCAGCCTCAAATTAAAGATAGGCATTTTGCTTTTAATAATTGCTATTTCCTCGTCTATATCATAGCTTAAAACTTTTTTTACCCTTCTTTTATTGCCAAAGGCGCTAATTACTCTTTCTTGCGGTTTAATATCTTGAATATTTTTTTGTCGTCCATCTTTTAATAGAATTTTTGTATCGGGCAAAAAACAACCTCTTCCCGGACCAACTACAATGCCTCTTTCTTTTGCCCAAATGACAAAATCCTGGACAATTAAAAAATAATCAGCAAAACCGGTCTTCTCAATTACTTCCAATTCATAATCCAATCTTTCCATCACCCTAGCGTCAGCCACCTCGAAACGATTAGATAATCTTTCCATTACTAATTTCCGAAGATAATCATCAGCCGAGGTTTCTTGTTCCGGCAAGGGAAAATTAGGTAAAAGAATTTGATTAAGAGTTAAGTTGACATTGCAGCGCTCGCTGATTTTAACCGTGTTTTCAATTGCTTCCGGCAAATCCTTAAAAGATTCTATCATCTGTTCTTGGGAGCGCATTGAAAGGTCTTCGGCTTTCATGGTCAGGCGGTTTTCATCCGATATTTTATTGTTTGTCTGGACGGCTAAAAGAATGTCTTGGTATTCGGCGTCTTCGGGTTTGGCATAATGAATGTCTTGGGTAGCAACAAGCGGCGCAAAAGTAATTTCAGAAAGTTTTTTGAGGGCGTCATTAACCTTGACTGCTTCCGGAATGTTCGGGTGATCGCTGATTTCCAGGAAAAAATTTTCCGAGCCAAAAATTTCCTGATATTCTTTTATGGTTTTTTCCGCCTGTTCAAAATTATTGTTCAAAATCAATTGGGGAATTTCGCCGGCTGGACAACCTGAAAGAGCGATTAAACCTTCGTGGCACCGCTTTAAAAGTTCTTTGTCTACTCTCGGCCGATAATAGAATCCTTCCAAGTAAGATTTGGTTACCAGTTGAATGAGATTTTGCCAGCCGAGATTATTTTCAGCGAGAAGAATTAAATGAAAATATTTGTCGTCAACCCTGGTCTGTTTTTCAAAACGCGAGCGATAAGCGACATAAGTTTCCACCCCCAAAATTGGTTTAATTTCGGCCTTAACAGCTTTTTTGTAAAATTCTACCGCCCCATAAAGATTGCCGTGGTCGGTTAAAGCCAAGGCCTTCATTCCCAATTCTTTGGCACGGTTAATTAAGTCGTCAATTTTCGCCAAGCCGTCTAATAGGGAATAATGGCTGTGAGTATGGAGATGGATGAATTTCATAATAAAATCTACGAATTATGTTTTCGCCAAAGGCGAATTCCCGGAGGGTTTATATACGAATATTATAACCAAAAGAAAATCTTAAAACAAACATAGAAAGTTGGGTTGACATATTTTGATAAAATGTGTTAGTTTAAGAGCGGTAATTTTACATTATTAATAGAAAGGAGGAGAATATGAATCAGTTGTCATTTACGTATCTTGAGGAAAAATCAGTTGTTTGTGTATCTTGCGGCCGACTGAGAGTAAATGGCGAGTGGACAAATAAAAAAGCTGGAAAAGGTAAATATAAATTTTCCAGCAAAGTGATTTGTCCGGATTGCGGGCCGCAAAATTGCGAGCAGCAAAATAAAGACTTTTAACGCCCATTTCCTGAAATTTATAAAATTTTGGGAAATGGGCCTATTTTATTAGAAAGTGCTAAAATTAATAAAAATGCTTAAACTTAAAACTAAAAACTATAAACTAAAAACTAACTATATTATCGGCATTGATGAAGTGGGCAGGGGAGCGTTGGCCGGACCGGTTGTGGTAGCTGCTTTGGTGTTACCACGAATATCAAATATTAAATATAAAATAAAACCCTCCGAGGATTCGCCAAAGGCGAAAACAAAGATAAAACTGAAAGATTCCAAAAAATTATCTCCCAAACAAAGAGAAATTTGGTTTCAATATATTAAAATTCACCCCAAAATTTTCTATGCGACTGCCAGTATTTCTCCGAAAATAATTGATAAGATAAATATCTCGGCTGCCGCCAATTTAGCCGCCACCAGAGCCTTTGAAAAATTGATTACTAATTGCAAGATTGCCAATTGCAAGATTTTTTTAGACGGCGGACTCTACTTAAAAAAAATCCGCGTCAATCCGCGTAAAAATCCGCGTTTATCCGCTTCTACCATAACAAAAGGCGATGAAAAAATTCCGGCCATAATGCTGGCCTCAATCGTTGCAAAAGTGAGGCGGGACAAAATGATGGTGAAACTTCACAAAAAATATCCCAAATACGGTTTTGACAAGCATAAAGGATACGGCACGAAAAAGCATTTTAAAGCGATTAAAAAATTCGGGCCCTCGCCGATTCACAGAAAAAGTTTTCGCCTAAAAATAAAATAAATGAAATAAGAGTAATAATAAAAAAAAGTAATTTACTATGATATCTTGCGATCGCTGGATATCATAGTATTTGGTTTTTAAGGTGTTTTATTGTAATATAATTAAAAATGCGGCGGCGTTATTTTATTATTTTAATAATCATTCTTTTGTTGGGAATTACTTATCTCACCTCCTTTTTTATTAAAAAAGAACGCTTTTTTGACGAGAATTTGCGTTTGAAACAGGAGAATGAAAATTTGCGCGCCCAAATTCAGAAACTACAATTACCAATTACCAATTATCAATTATCTAATAATTATTTAACTGCCAAGGTTTTTTCCACTTATCCTTTTAATATTAAGAATCAAGTCACTATTAATATTGGAGAAAAACAGGGTGTTAAAAAAATGATGACCGTGACAGTCGGAGACAATCTTTTGCTCGGCCAAGTCACAGAGGTTTTTGAAAATTACAGCGTAATTCAGACAATTTTTGACCCAAATTGGCAGTTGTCGGTAAGAATCGGCAAAGAAGAAATTAATGGCCTTTTTCAAGGCGGCAATGAACAAAAGGTAGTTCTAATTGAGAAAGAAAAAGCCATTCAGATAAGTGATATCGTTTACTCAGCCAGCCAGGAATTTCCTTATGGCTTAAAAATCGGCGAGATATCTGAAATCAAAGAAACTATTGCCGGCGTTTTTAAAGAAGCGGTTTTAAAGATACCCTTTAATATTAACGAATTACGGGAAGTGAATGTTATAACTAAATAAGAAATTAAAAATGAGATTGCTTTCTCTTGTCCTATTAATTTGTTTATTAAGTTTTATTCAATCGCTGGGCTTTTCAATTTTTGGTGTTAAGCTAAATTTAGCTCTGGCAGCGGTCATTGCCGCTTCTTTTTTTGTTGCTAATCTTTGGGAAGGACTTTTATTAGTGGTTTTAGCGGCTTTAATTTTAAAATTTGCGCCTGGTTTTGAAAGCGAAATTCTGATTTTTTCTTTAATCGGAGCCGGCGCGATTCTCATTAAAAAGTATCTTCCCTGGCACTATTTTTTCAGCAATTTAATTTTAATTATTCTCGGGACTTTTATTTTTTACCTTTTTTTGGCGGCTAACTTGATTCTCACGACTATTTTCTTAAAAGAACTGGTTTTAAATCTAATAGCGGGAACCCTGATATTTGCGCTTTTAAATTTTTTATGGCAAAATAAAATAGCATGAAGTTTTCTTTCACCCTACTTAAACAATTAGTCCCGGCAATAAAAAATAAAAAGGACTTAATCAATAAATTAAACCTTCACTTTTTTGAAACCGAAGATGCAGCTGGCGATGTTTTAGATATTTCAATTCCACCGAATCGTTTTTCAGATGCGGCCTCGCATTTTGGTATTGGTCGAGAAATTGCGGCAATTTTAGGAGTTAAATATAAGGAAGTCGGACTTCCTACTTGCCCGCCGAAGCTTCAGCGAAGGCGGGAGATTAAAGTTGTAGTAGAGGACAAAAAATTATGTCCCCGTTATACGGCTCAGTATTTTGAAAATATAAAAATTGGGCCTTCGCCGAAATGGATGCAAAAGATTTTAATTGATTGCGGCCTCAGGCCGATTAATAACGTGGTTGATATTATGAATTATGCGATGTTGGAGACCGGACAACCGCTCCATGCCTTTGACTATGATAAACTAAAAACTAAAAACTCAAAGCTAAAAGCTATTATAGTCCGGCGGGCGAAAAAAGGAGAAAAAATTACGACTTTAGAGGACAAAACTTATGAACTAAATGAAGATATTTTAGTGATTGCGGACAGCAAAGAACCTATAGCTATTGCTGGCATTAAGGGCGGCAAAAAAGCCGAAGTTGATAAAAATACCAAAAGAATCATTGTGGAGTCTGCTAATTTTAACGGAGTCAATATTTATAAAAGCTCAAAGCTGCTAAAACTTCCCACAGATGCTTCTTTGCGTTTTTCTCATAATATCAGTCCGGAATTAACAATTTTCGGCATAAATCGGGTCAGTCAATTACTTCAGGAAGTTATTGGCGCCAAGGCCGGCCCGGTTATTGATGTAAACTTCACTAAACCTCGCAAAAGAATTATCAAATTTGATTTGGAGAAATTTAATAAGTTTATCGGAACCAATTTAGACAGTAAAATTTGCCAGAAATATCTTGAACGACTTGGTTTCAAGATAACGCGGATAAACGCGGATCAAAAAAAAGATCAGCGGGCGATCCGCGGATCCCTCGCGGATCAGCGTAAATCAGCGTTTTTAGTAGAGGTTCCCCTGCTCCGGCAAGACATTGAAATTTTTGAGGATTTAGCCGAAGAAGTAATCCGGCTTTACGGTTATAATCGGCTGAAATCAATACCGCCTCACATTCATCTTCAGCTATCCGGCTTCGAAGACCAGATTGTTTTAAAAGATAAAATAAAGAAAGTGTTAGCGGCTGCGGGCTTGAGCGAGGTTTATAATTATTCGTTTATCAGCGAGAGCGATTTAACTTTTGGTTCAAGTTGGAAAGATGAAGTTATTGAACTGGAGAATCCCATAAGTAACCAGTTTAAATACCTCAGGCCGTCTTTAGCGCCATATCTTGTAAAAAATATCAATAGTAATTTCCGTTTCTTTGACGAAGTGAGGATTTTTGAAATCGGTAAGATATTTTATAGAATCAGCGAAAAATTAACTCTCGGTATCGCTCTGGCTTCAAAAAAAGACAAGCAGGTTTTTTTCGAGCTTAAGGGTATTATCGAGCAATTATTTAAAAAAGTCGGTTTAGTTAGTTACTTAATGCCCGAACCAGGAGAAGGGGATTGGATAAAAGTTTTTACGGACAATTTTTTAATACCCGGAGAGGTTTTAAAAATTGAATCTGACGGAGAAACTATCGGCTATTTAGGAAGAATAAATAAAGAATTAGTGAGTAATTATGAAGGAGTCTTGGTAGAAATAGATTTGGATGCTTTGTTAAAATTAGTGGAAGAAGAGCACGAATATTTGCCTTTGCCAAAATATCCTTCAGTGATGCGCGACATTTCAATTTTAGTTGAGCCGACAATTAGAGTAGGTGAAATAATGCAGGCAATTCAAAGCGTTGATTTCAGATACGTTGAAGACGTTGATTTAATTGACGAATACGACTATCAATCAAAAAGAAGCCTGACTTTTCGAATTATCTTTCAGGCCGAAGACCGGACTCTTACTGACAAAGAGGTCAATAAAGAAATGGAGAAAATTGCTAAAATGCTTAAAAGTAAATTTAGGGCAATAATTAGGTAATTTTACTTACTGGCTGCGGAATTTTTCAATGGTTCTAAAACTGACTTTCTCCGCGTCAAATTTTAACTGGACGCTAGCCAACGGGCCATTTCTATGTTTGGCAATAATGATTTCCGCGGTATTTTGGTCTTCAAGAGAGGGTTCAAACTTGTCCCGGTCTTTTCGATAAATAAATAAAACCACGTCAGCTTCTTGCTCAATACTTCCGCTTTCTCTTAAATCCGCCAATCGCGGAATTTTTATTTCTCTTTGTTCCACGGCTCGGGAAAGTTGAGCGGCTGCTAAAATCGGCACCTCAAGCTCTCGGGCTAAACTTTTAAGACCGCGGCTGACCTCAGTCATTGCCTGAACCATATTATCGGTATTGGTTCGCGGTTGAATTAATTGAATATAATCAACCACTAATAATCCCAGACCATGTTCGGCCTGCAACCGCCGGACCATTGAACGAACTTGAATAATATTAGCTGAAGGAGTGTCGTCAATAAAAATCGGAGCCTGAGATAGCCGGTCCAGGGCTTCCTGAATCATTTCAAATTCAATATCTTCGGTCAGCCGGCCGGTGCGAAGTTTCCAAAGCGCCACCTGGGCTTCGGCGGCAATTAATCGGTCAATCACCTGATCTTTAGACATTTCAAGAGAGAAAATACCTACTGGCGTTTTGGTTTTAATGGCGGCATTTCTGGCAATATCCAAACATAAAGCAGTTTTACCCAAAGACGGCCGGGCGCCTAAAATTATTAAATCAGAACGTTGCAGCCCGGATAAATAATTATCCAACTCGTCAAAGCCGGTAGAAACACCGCGCAAACCCCTTTCGCCCTGATGAAGTTTTTCAATCCTTTCATAAGCGGCTTTTAATTCATCTTTAATCGGAACAAAATTCTGAGGCCGGGATTTTTGACTAATGGCAAAAATCTTTTGTTCAACTTCGTCTAAAAGGTCTTCAGGATCTTCTGAGGTGTCAAAAACCCTCTCATTGATTTCGGCTGAGGCCCCAATCAGATCCCGGAGAAGTTTTTTTTGTTTAACCAATT
>Ga0210006_1001955_pt1 | contig 13846 bp, 10 predicted proteins | sample CryGey02umfilter_2_FD_185452 | JGI IMG/M metagenome (GOLD analysis project Ga0210006, IMG submission 185452) | Groundwater microbial communities from aquifer in Utah, USA - Crystal Geyser 4/10/14 0.2 um filter (SPAdes) (version 3) | ecosystem: Environmental > Aquatic > Deep subsurface >... | reverse complement strand
CGAGTTCTCTATGCCGTATCCAGCATGCTGGATACGAAGTGCCATTTCCATGTCCTCGGTCTGATGACCGTAACGGAATCCACCGAGTTTCTCTACGATCTCACGCCGATAGAAGGAAAAAGGCCCCGGAATAACGTATAAGCCATTCACTGATGCAAATGCGTGGCGGAGAGTGATGCCGAACGTATATTCAGCATTTTGCATATGTTGCAGAATACTTTTCGGTTTATGAATAGACATCGCAGAAGTCGCTGCAACAATCTCAGGATTATTAAAGCACGGCAGTATCTCACGAAGCGCATCAGGTTCTACGAATGAATCTGCATCGAGACAGCCGATAAGTTCCGCGCGCGTGGCGGCTATGCCAGCGTTTAATGCCGTGTATTTCCCGCCATTTCCTTTGGTAATAATGCGCACCTGCGGGTGATTCGCGAAACGCGCCATAGACTGTTGAGTCGCATCGGTCGAACCGTCGTCGACGAGAATAATTTCTAACTTTTCTTTCGGATATTCGAGGGCGAGAAGCGAATCGCACGTCGCGCCGACTGTCGCCGCTTCGTTCCAACAGGGAACTATAACAGCGACCGAGGGAGTCATTGCATCTGGCATACGCGCTCGCGCCGCGCGCGCGGGCTTCGAAAGCAGAGTTATAAGCACAAATGACTCGAAGAATATCGCTATGAAGAGAAATGGATAGGCGAACATTTCGGGACTCATATATAGCGTCATTGTAGCACAGAGCCCATTTTATTAACGAATTACTGCATCAAAGTTCTTGGCCGTGGCGGTTTCGAGATTCGTATGAAGCACACTCACTTCTTCATTCGTAAGTGTTTTGTCAATGCTACGGTATGTGATTCGGTATGCATAACTCACCTTGCCGGCACCAAATTTTTTCTCATTCTCATAAGTATCGAGGAGCTCAACCTGTTCTACCAAATCTCCCGCAACTTCGCGCACAAGGTCAAAATAGTTATTCGGAACGAAACCTTTTGCAACGATGAAAGAGATATCGCGTACAATCGGGGGATATTTGCTCACCTCTTTGAATTTCGCACCGAGCGTGAGCTGTTTCTTCACCCGTTCATCGCTTGACCACAGAAGCCGGATATCCGGCAATTCCATCGAGATGATCGCAAGACGTTCAAGCCCGAAACCGAATGCCCAACCATTCCACACCGACGAATCAACGCCGAGATTGTCAAGTACGCTTCCTTTCACCACTCCCGCGCCCAGCACTTCAACCCAGGTATTGTTTCCGTCCTTGTCGATCTCCATCTCAAGAGAAGGGTCGGTATACGGGAAGATGTCCGGATTAAAACGATACTTCACCTTCGGACCGAATGCGGCTATTGCGATATCAGAAAGAACCTTTTTCAGATCATCGATAGTAATGCTCTTTTCTTTTTTGGGCGCAAGATACCAGCCGTCGATCTGATGGAACACGTTCATGTGCCGGCGGTCTATCTCGTCTTTGCGGTATACCTTGCCGAAAGAAATGGCGCCGACTGCCGTACCAGCCGCGATCTTCTCACGAACACTCTTTTCTTTCAACCAGTAGTACCACATCACGGTCGTGTGCGTACGCAGGACGTGCACATCGTCGATGAAATACGAATCGGACCTTGAACGAGCCGGGTGATCTTTTGGAAAGTCAAATAAATCGAATACTATGTCTGTACTCATTATCTCCGGCACATTTATCACGTCGTATTCTTTAAAACCAGGGATGGCTCGTATACGTTCAGTCAGCTCGTGAATCGGACTGCCGACAGTCCGCGACAGGTCCGGCATCGCGAGGTAGCGGCGGATGCGGAGCGCCTCAAAATCGTTTCGATTCTCCACATCGGCTCGTAGCTGTCTCTCCCCATCTCTTGAAACAGTGATCTCCATAATCTCCTAGCGTAGCACAAAATAAGCCATAAAAAAGAAGCCACAACTGGGTTGATTTGTGCTATACTATATCTACCGAAAATTGGTTATTTATATGGCTAAAAACGCTGAAAAACAGGAAAAGAAACGCGGCGCCGGAGGCGCCGCGAAAGCATACGACGCTTCGTCCATTACCGTCCTCGAAGGGCTCGAGCCGGTCCGGAAGCGTCCGGGTATGTATATCGGGACCACCGGCCCCGACGGCCTCCACCATCTCATCTGGGAAATATTCGACAATGCGCGCGATGAAGCGATGGTTGGCCGTTGCGACGACATTGAAATAGCACTTCTGCCCGATAAGTACATACGCGTTGCGGACAACGGAAACGGCATCCCGGTCGGCATCCATCCGAAAACGAAAGTTTCCGCGCTCGAGACTATTATGACCACGCTCCACGCGGGCGGGAAATTCGACAATGAAGCCTACAAGGTCTCTGGCGGTTTGCACGGCGTCGGCGCATCGGTGGTAAATGCGCTCTCCGAACATACGAAAGTCGTCGTGCATCAGGACGGCGGCATGTATCTGCAGGAATATAAAATCGGCAAGCCGATTGCGAATGTAAAAAAAATCGGCACGAGCAAAGAGCACGGCACCATCGTCCTCTTCAAACCCGACGCCTCTATTTTTAAAGAAGGTATTGAATGGAACATGGAAAAGATTGTTGCGCATATGCGACAACAAGCGTATCTGGTCAAGGGCATGCGTATTTCAGTCATAGACGCGCGTCAGAGCGAAGTGAAGATCCTGAACGCAATCGAAGGACTATTCTTACATAATCAAAAACTTGGTGTCCCCTCGATGACATTCTATTTCGAGGGAGGCCTGAAATCGCTCGTCGCCTTTTATAACAAACACCAGACGCTGGTGCACAAGACTATTTTTTATGTTGACCGCGAACAGGACAAAGTGGCGGTCGAAGTCGCACTTCAATATGTTGATGACATCACCTCGCGCATCACCGCATTTGCGAACGACACATATAACAGCGAAGGAGGAACGCATGTGACCGGCTTCAAGATGGCGCTCACCCGCGTGCTTAATACGTATGGCAGAAATGCGAACATTCTGAAAGAAAAAGATGAGAATTTCACCGGCGATGATGTGCTTGAGGGTATCACGGCAGTTGTTTCAGTAAAACTTTCTGAGGTTCAATTCGAAGGGCAGACAAAGGGGAAACTCGGTTCGGTCGAAGCGCAGGGCGCTGTCGCGACGGTCTTTGGCGAAGCATTCGGGACTTTCCTTGAGGAGAATCCGGACGACGCGCGCGCAATCATCAATAAAGTGCTCCTTGCGTTGAAGGCACGGAAAGCTGCAAAAGCTGCGAAGGACTCGGTATTGCGCAAGGGCGCGCTCGAGGGTATGACGCTCCCGGGAAAGCTCGCGGACTGCCAGACCAAGAGCGCCGAGGAGGGCGAACTTTTCATCGTGGAAGGAGATTCAGCAGGCGGTTCGAGCAAGCAGGGCAGAGATCGACGTACGCAAGCCATTCTGCCTCTGCGCGGGAAAATTCTGAACGTCGAACGCGCTCGCATCGACCGCATGCTCGCCTCGGTCGAGATTCGCGCTCTCATCATCGCCATGGGCACCGCCATCGGCGATGTATTCGATCTTTCGAAACTGCACTATCACAAAATTATCATCGCGACCGATGCCGACGTCGATGGCGCGCACATTCGCACGCTCTTGCTCACGCTCCTCTATCGTCATTTCAAACCAATCATTGATGGCGGATTCGTCTATATCGCCCAGCCGCCGTTGTACAAAATCTCAAAAGGGAAGGCGGTCGCGTATGCATACTCGGATAAGGAAAAGGGGAACGCGCTGAAGGAAATGAGCGACGCAAACATCCAACGCTATAAAGGTCTGGGAGAAATGAATCCGGGCGAGCTCTGGGAGACAACGATGGATCCGACACGGCGAGTGCTAAAGCGAGTCAGCATTGGAGATGCCGAGGCAGCCGATCGCATCTTCGACATCCTCATGGGCACCGATGTCGCGAGTCGTAAATCATTCATCCAGTCGAATGCAAAGTCGGCAAACCTAGATATTTAATTCCCGAGGATAGTTACTTTTGCAGAAGCGCTGTTATTGTTGGTGTTCGATTCGCCTACGGTATGATCGAAGTTTGCGGTAATTGAGATCATTTTATCGGCTCCTTTATTAGCGGAAAGATAGTCAAAGCCAAACCAATACTCAATACTATTAGTAGGATTAAGCGATTGCTGGGGCTGTGATTCCTGAATAGAGTCGCTTTGTGTCGGAATAGATGCGCTCCAACGCCATACTCCAGTCGCATTTGTGCCTATATTCTTTATAGTGAAATGAACTGCCGGGCGGAAGCCAGTTGGAACTGTTGAACTTGCGACGAACGATTCTCTCAACGCGGATGACTTCATAGAAGAAGTCGCGAAATAGCCAACTGCGTCAATATTCGTGATGAGGTCAGGGAGACCAGAAAATGTTTGTGTCGAACCAGTGCCGTTCATCGGATAAATACGGGAAGTTTCGGGGCCGACAGTCGTGGGAACTCGCTTCGGCGGAGTTGTAGCTGGCGTTTTCGCCGGAACAGTCGAACTCGCGTCACCGAATGAAATTGTCGTTGATGCGACGGGTGTCGGGACAACCGAAAGGTTGGGCGTCTCGGATGGACTGAAGACCGAGCCAAGATATACCGCTGCTGTGCCGATACGACTTATTACCGCTGGGACAAAGCGCGTCGAGTACACCGCGAGCCATATGCCTGCGCCGACAAGAGCAATGAAACCGACCACCGCAAGAGCTTGTGAGGCTCTCTGGCGGATATGAAGATTAGCAGTTGAGGTATCCATGTGTTGGTATACATACCATAGCGTACTTTTTATGTCAAGCTTGACAGCAAGTATACAATACTGTATGTCTTAGTAAGACGATATGAAGAAACTTGTTGATTCTACCGTACGGCTTATTCGAGTCGGCACACAGATTTATGCGAAGAAGTTGAGCTTCTTCGGTGTCTTCGTTTTTGTCTTTTTCTGCCTCGTTATGATTCTGGGAACATTCGATCTTTTACCGGAAACGCCGCCAATACCCGTGTCCAGTGGTACGGCGATCGCGCTCGCGACAGGGGTGAGCACCAAAATTGTTACCGGCGAACTTCCGGTGAAGATACGCATCCCCACAATCAACCTAATGGCGATCATTGCGAATCCGACGACGACCGATACGGAAGTTCTCGATCGGGAGTTACTCTCGGGCGCGGTACGCTATCCGACGTCTGCAAAGCTTGGCGAGACTGGCAATGTTGTTCTCTTCGGCCATTCGAGTTATCTGCCAATTGTCGGCAACCAAGCATATAAGACGTTCAATGGTATTCAAAAACTTGTTATTGGAGACGTGATTACGGTGTACTCATCGAATATGACATATACGTATCAAGTGCGAAACGTCACAAAAGAAAGTGCGAATGATGCGTTTGTTTCACTGCAAATCTCTGGTCGCGCACTCACGCTTGCAACATGCGACTCTTTCGGCGCGAAAACTGATCGTTTTGTTGTTATAGCTGACTTTGTTGAAAGTCACGCGATTTCCAGCTAACGCTGGGAATCGCGTGACTCTCCGCAATGGAGAGTAGAGAGCTGTTCTTTCCATAAATCGCCGCTCCACCAGTCGGAGGACGCGGCACAACAAAAAGGAGGAAAGGGATGAAAAGAGCCATTATCTGTAATAATCAATCGCGTTGTCCCCGCTGGTGAGATTCTCAATACCCTCCAGAGTGGACGGCTCAATCGAATCTTGTCTGGTACACAGCATTACTAATATGTGCCAGACGCGGAGTTTGGAGAGTGTTATACACTCTCCAAACTCCTCTTCATACGAATCATGAAAATAAAATCAATCATTTTTTATATACTTAATCGCCACAATTTCATTGTTGGCATTTTTACCGTTGTCTGTATTGGATTTACTGTCGGTTTGATAACTAATGTTGTCGACATCAAGTTTGCACACGCATGTTGCGTTATACCACCTCCACCACCACCTCCACCACCACCACCACTATCTCCTCCACCACCTCCACCACCACCTCCACCACCTCCTCCACCCCCACAACCACTACCTCCTCCACCTCCACCCATTATAATTTCTGGCTGTACTGATTCTTCAGCGGCTAATTATAATCCAAATGCAGCGGTAGATGATGGATCATGTACCTATCCGCCACCCATTCCACCTCCTCCTGCACCAATCATAATCTACGGCTGTATGGATTCAATTGCTACTAACTATAATTCAACCGCCACTAGTCAAACTGGTGTGACATGTACGTATCCAGAACCGCCACCACCGCAGCCAGCCGAGCCAACTTGTACTATCATCGCCTCGCCGACGTCCATTTACTCGGGTGACATCGTCGAACTTACCTGGGAAACGACACATACCGAAACTTTTTCCATCGATCATACAATTGGTTCCGTCACTTCTGTCGCGGGTGGATCGATACATTTGGAAACCATCACGGAAGAAACGACATTTACCGGTACGGCTACAAATTCATCCGGCCATACAGCGACCTGTACCGTGACAGTCTCAATACATCAGCATACCGAGAGCGTCCCATATTGTTCACTCTCGGTAAGTTCGACAAGCATCCATTCTGGCGGTTCAGCGACGCTTACGTGGTCTTCCGATGATGCAGTTTCGTTCAGTATCGATAACGGTGTCGGTTCCGTCTCACCTGTAACAGGCGGTTCAACCACCATCTCGCCGATCGCAACCACAACTTACACCGGCACCGCGATTGGAGTTGGCGATAAAACAGTTCAATGCACGACAGAAATTGCCGTGGCCGCTCCACCTCCGCCGCCAACCGAGCCAATCTGTACGCTCATCGCATCGCCGGCATCCGTCGCATCAGGTGACGCCTCGACGCTTACTTGGACAACGGCGAACGCATCCTCCCTCGCTATCGACAATGGCATCGGCTCGATGACGCCGGTGGCCGATGGCGCTACCACGACTCCAGCGCTTACAAGCGGCATGACCTTCACAGGTACGGTCATAAATTCATCCGGCCATACAGCAACCTGCACTGCGGCCGTTTCGGTAACTCACGGGGGCGGTGGTGGAGGCGGTGGAGGAGGCAGTGGTAGTAGCGGTGGTGGTGGGGGAGGAAGCGGCGGCGGTTCACCTCCGCCGATCATTGCGCTTATGACACTTCCGCACGTGAGCTCACAACCGCTCGCATATCTCTATCTCTCGCAGATTCCGTACACTGGTCTTGATCTTGGACCGGTTGGCACTGTGATCTACTGGATCGTGCTTGTCGGATTCGCTCTCGCGCTCGCTTACTTCGTGCTCTTTGGTGTAGCGCCGTTCGTGAATCGCCTTCTATGTAATTTTGGCTCACGCGTCTCGACGGCTCTTAATACACAGCCACTTGCCCCTGCACCTATACTCCATAACGAAACCGTACTGCCAGAAGCGCCGCGCGGGTATTCATCGTATGATGGTTTCAAGTCTTTTGCGCAAAACGGCGCGCTCTCGATCGAAGATATCGTGAAAGGCCTCTCGCAGAAACATCCCATAGTGGCCAATGTTGAACCTATATATGAAAATGTCGAACCGATATATGAGCGTGTTGAACCAATTGCGACCAATGGCGCCGCCGAATATAATTCGGTAACGCCAGATGTCCGTGGCTTCGCCGCCGCACTTGTTGGAGGAGACCGAGCGGCTGTTTTTGCCGGTTTGCGACAATACATCCGAGGTTCGGGAGAACCGGGAAAGCTCCTTTCAGCAACAGCCTGTCTTATCGATGACGCATATCGCGTTCGCGTCGACGGTACTGCCTGTGATCCCGACATCGCGCGGCTGACCGCGCGCCTCTCGACGGCGACGCTCGAGAAGCTTATCGCCGCGCTCGCTACAGCTATCGACTCGAGCTATTCGACCAGTGTGACCGGCGCGAAGCTCGCCCTCACACGCGCCCTCGCTGTGCTTGGTGCGTAATGAATATCAAGGCGAGGCCTTGCTACTTGCTATCATTTTCTGGATGCTCAATGTAATAGGAATTCGCATCATCAACCATTTCTTTTAATGTTGGAATTGTGTCAAACAATTCGAAAATAGAATTGCCAAGGATTTTCCGTTCTGGACGTTCGTATCCTAGGAAGTCAGAAAGACTCGAATAAGGATATTCAATCAATCGCTTTTCTATTATTTCAATATTGCCACGGCCATCCTTCCGGTGAGGGCCAAAAAGCTCAGTTGCATTTAAGTGGAGATACGAAATAAGTTTTTTGATGTAACGATCATCAGCGACATGACGTGACTTAAATGGTCCTGCGAAAAGAGCCCCAGTCCGTTCATACTTCTTGTTGAAATACATTGTAAATGCGGTAAAAATGCGTTGCATAAATATCGCGATTCCGCCCTCTCTAATTTCTTTAAGAAGTAAATGAAAATGATTCGGCATAAGAGTATACGCACCGATTTCTACCATCGGTTCTCCACGTTCCATCGATATGTCTTCGAGTACTACGTGTATATTTTGATCTTTAAGATTTGCTATGTGAAGCGGGACCGAACCATTTCCCAAGTACAGAAGTAAGAGGAATCGATTGTAGTCACCGGTATTTTCAAATACGGTTCTTTTATCGACACCGCGATTATAGCAATGATACCACTCATCGGTAGCGAATGGGCTCCGTTCAGCCATTTGATAAGTATAGCAAGGCGCCTCTAAGTATAGCAAGGCCTCGCCTTGATGAACTTTTGATATTATTTCCGCGAGCTGATTTCTTCTGTTGCACGTGCAATAAAATAGGCAAGCGATGCTATGCCCAGTTTTCCGTGATCGCGGCTCTCGATTGAAATAGTTTTTGCTGCAACTTCCTTATCGCCAACGATGAGCAAATAAGGAACTTTTTCCATCTTTGCGTTGCGTATCTTTTTCCCAAGCGATTCGTTTGAGTCATCAACTTCAGCGCGAATGTGTGCGACTTTGAGCGCACTCGCAACTTCGCGTGCGTATGTCGCGTGTTTCTCCGATACACTTAACACCTTAGTCTGCACCGGCGCGAGCCAAAGCGGAAAAGCACCCGCATATTTCTCAATAAGAAACGCCATACTGCGTTCAATGGCACCAATAGATGAGCGGTGTACTACAAAAGCACGATGTTTCTCACCATCTTCGCCAATGTACGAGAGATCAAATCGATCTGGCATACAAAAATCGTACTGGACAGTAAAGGCGGTATCTTCCTTTCCGTTTGCATTCTTCATTTGTATATCTATCTTGGGTCCGTAGAACGCGGCTTCATCTTTTACTTCCTCAAATCTTGAACCACGTTTCTGCATGAGATTTCGCAACAGATCTTCTCCTTTTTCCCATCCAGCGTCATTTTTATAATATTTTTCCGTATTCGCACGATCTCCAAGCGAGAGACGATAGCGATAATCCACGTCAAGCTTAAGACCAAAGACCGACGTGACGTATTCAATAAGATCGAGTGCCCCACTGATCTCATCAACGGCCTGTTCCTCGTTCGCGCAGATGATGTGTGCATCGGCTAGACAGAACGTCCGAACCCGCTGGAGGCCCATAAGCTCCCCCGATTGCTCGTAGCGGTACATTTTCGCAAGTTCAGCGATGCGCATAGGAAGTTCCCGATAACTCACCGGTTTGCGCAGGTACAATTCGAAATGATGTGGGCAGGTCATCGGTCGGAGCATGAACTGCTCATCATCTATCTCGATTGGCGCATACATTGAGTCTTTATAGTGCGGGTAATGGCCGCTTTTTATGTATAAATCGAGTTTAGCAATGTCTGGCGTATAGACATGGAGATAGCCGCGTTTGATCTCCTCATCGACAATAAAGCGCTCAAGTTCTCGGCGAATCACCGAACCTTTAGGAGTAAAAAGCGGCAACCCTTTGCCGACCGTATTTGAAAACGAAAACAAATCAAGCTCCTTGCCGAGTCTCTTATGATCTCGTTCTGTATCCCGCGGCATGTCCATATCTGCTGAATATACCACAACTTTTCTTATAGCGGTTTCAGTTCTTCTATCACGAATGTAACATCGCCGTTTCTGATAGAGACCTTCCCTTTGGCAAGGAAACATGCACCCGTGACTATACTACTCGCATGTTCTTTAAACAATTTTGGAAAGACTACCGCCTCGATGGAGTCAGTCGTGTCTTCTACCGTGATGAACGCCATTTTCTCACCGCTCTTGGTGAGAATGCTCCTCACTAAGGTTACAAGAACCGGCAGGATGATCGATATTCCCTGCTGACGTTCTTCTTTAATCTTAGTGATAGATAACGGCGATTTCTTTGTGACCATGGCATATGCATCAAGCGGATGACCGCTCACATAGATACCGAGCAATTCTTTTTCCCAATTCAATTTTTCACCTATTGAAACAGGCCTTCCAGTCGTAGGGAGCTTTAGATTCGGTGGTTCCGCAAAAGCTCCAAAGAGTGAATCTTGTGGCGAGACGGTAGTCGCATCACGATGGAAGACAAGCATAGTCTCAATATGCTCGAGTAGAGCGCCTCGACTCCCTCCTCCCGTATTCAGAGAATCCAGAGCCCCGCTCTTAATGAGCGATTCAAGTGATTTTCTGTTTAGATTCTTGGATCCGACGCGCGAAAGAAAATCTGAAAGCGTTTTAAATGGGTCGTGTGCTTCGCGCTGCGCGATAATCGCCTCTGAAATCCCATCGCCAAAGTTTTTAATTGAGGAGAGTCCGAAGCGGATAGCGTCTTTCTCTTTACCTACAACCGTAAAGTCGCTCCCGCTTTCATTCACATCAGGCGGTAGCACCTTGATACCCATCCGTTTTGCTTCGGTGACAAAAATAGAGATTTGGTCGGTATCGCCCGAATCGGCGGTGAGAAGCGCCGCAAGATACTCCACAGGATAATTCGCTTTCATATAGGCGGTCTGATACGCTACCTTTCCATAACTCGCGGCGTGCGCCTTATTGAACCCATAAGCAGCGAACGGCTCTATCAGTTCCCATAATTTTTCCGCGAGTGATTTGGAAAGTTTCCCATATTCAATAAAACCCTTCGTCAATTTTTCTTTTTCCGCCTGCATAACCTTCGGAATTTTTTTCCCCATCGCCTTGCGGAGCGCATCTGCTTCCAGCCATGAATACCCGCCGAGTTTTATTGCTGTCAGGAGCACATCGTCTTGATAGACGAGAATACCGTAGGAAAAATCGAGATATTCTTTCATACGCGGATCGAGATACTGAATGAGCTTTGGATTATGCTTCCGCTCAATGTAATTTGGAATCGTTTCCATAGGTCCCGGGCGGTAGAGGGCGACCATCGCGTTGATGTCGTGTATTGAAGTCGGTTTGAGCTCTTTGAGCCAACGGGTCATGCCGGAACCGTTCAATTGGAAGATTCCTTCCGTCTCGCCGCGCGCGAGCATCTTAAATGTTTTAGCATCATCAATAGGAACATTTTCGATATCTATAGTAATATTTCGAGTTCGCTTTACGCGTGCGACCGCGTCGGCGAGAATAGAGAGATTTTTTATGCCGAGGAAGTCGAATTTTAAGAGCCCGACACCGCCATATTCGTCGGTGATTGAATACATATCATATTGAGTGATGAGCTTCCCGGTGCCTTTCGGGTCCGGTTGAATCGGTGTCCACTCGACAAGAGGAGTCGGCGCGACTACGATACCCGCCGCGTGGACACCGACATGCCGCACGCAGCCCTCGATGCGTTTCCCGAGGTCAAGGATTTCTTTTATGTCATCGTCTTCGTCATATAACGCTTTCAAATCCGGTTCGAGTGTGAGCGCGCGATCGATAGTCATAGGGAATCCTTGGGAGCCCATCGGAATGAGTTTTGCAATTCGATCGCCGGTGGTGTAGGAGTGACCGAGTGCGCGTGCGACATCGCGCACCGCCGCGCGCGCCATCATCGTTCCGAAGGTGCCTATCTGCGCGACATGATCCTCGCCATATTTTTGCTTTGTATATGCAATCATCTCGTCGCGGCGGTTATCGGCCATGTCCATGTCGATATCCGGCGCCTTCGGGCGTTCAGGATTGAGGAATCGTTCAAAAGGCAGTTTATAGAGAAGTGGATTTACGTTCGTGATGCCGACCAAATAGGCAATCAAACTCCCTGCCGCCGATCCGCGCGTGGTGGTAAGGATACCGACGCGACGCGCGAACGCAAGAAGGTCGGCGACGATAAGGTAATACACCGCGAATCCCTTACCGATAATAATCTTCAATTCATACTCGATGCGATCAATAACTTCTTTCGACTTTTCGAGTCCGCGCTCTGCGATGCCCGCGTATGCCTTGGCTCGCAATTCCTCATCATGATTTCGGAAACCGTTCGAAACGGGAACGGACGGGAATGTCCATGTTCCTAGTTCAAAAGATACGGTACAGCGGTCGGCGATACGTCGTGAATTTTCCAGCGCCTCGGGGATATTCTTGAAGATTTTTTCTGCGGTTTGTTCTCCGATAAAAGAAAAATCCTCATCCTCATTTTTCCCGCGCGCACCATGCTGGATACGGCGCATGATTTCAGTCGCCTCGCGATCGGCCGGCTTCAGATAATAGACATCGTGCTGGGCAACAAGCGGCGTATGACTCTCTCGCGCAAGCGCAATTATCCGAGACATCAGCGCCTCATGCCCGTCAACTTTCGGATGGTGTGTTATTTCGAGAAAGACATTTTCGGCTGAAAAAATGTCCTTAAACTCTGCGAGCGCGGCCGCGGCGCCGTCGTAATCGCCTGCGCGCAGGAGCTGGGCGACATCGCCCGCGAAGGAGGGGAGAATCGCGATAAGTCCGCGGTGGTGTTCGCGGAGCAGTTCCTTATCCATACGCGGGCGTTCATAAAATCCTTCTGTCCACGACTTCGTGATGAGCGCAAGAAGATTTTTATATCCTTCATTATTTTCTGCGAGGAGTACGATACGCGAGCGCTTTGCATCGATGTTTGGGTCTTTCTCATGTCGCGAACGTGGCGCGAGATACGCATCGACGCCGAGGATCGGCTTTATGCCCGCCATCTTCGCCGCTTTATAAAATTCTATCGCACCATGCATATTGCCGGCGTCGGTGAGCGCAAGCGCGTCCATGCCTTCTTCTTTCGCCTTCTCGATTAATTCTTCGATCTTCGGCAAGGCCTGTAGGAACGAGTAGTGGCTGTGTGTGTGCAGGTGGATAAATCGCGATGCCATTGGAATTAAGAATACCAGGATTTTGCCTTATACACATATTCAGATGAACGCCGTTTACAATGCGAATGTATGGTATAATGCATATTATGAAGTATTCCTGGCTCGCAAATCTCGTTATTAAAACCGGGCTCGCCGCCGATGACGCCGGAGCGCAAAAGGTTCTGCTCGTCGTCCTGATTATCACAATCGCAGCGATTATAGCTGTGTGGACAGTATGAAAGTGCGCGGCTTCACTCTCATCGAGTTATTGGTCGTACTTGCCATCATCGGGCTCTTGTCGAGCATCGTGCTCGCGAGCTTGAACACCGCGCGCGCGAAGGCGCGCGATGCAGTTCGGAAGTCCCAGGTAGGCGAATTCGAAAAAGCGCTGGAGTTGTATTTTTCGGTTAATGGACATTATCCGTGCGGAAAATCTAACTGTTTATCTTCTATTGTTCCGCTCACTTCGGATCCGGCGAGTAATCCGGGCATCGAGCTTGTTTCAGGTGGATTCATCTCATCCATCCCGAGCGATCCTATTTATCCGCCTGGTACACCAAATATGGTTGGAAGCTGTAATACAAAAGATGGTGCTGGTTATTGTTACTGTAGCGATGGAACAGATTCATATGTACTCACCGTCAATACGGAGGATGATAAGGGTGGTTCAGACCGTTGCTATATTCGGGTAGGTCCATCAAGCGCCAACTTTTGTACATAT
>Ga0210006_1001953_pt1 | contig 13849 bp, 14 predicted proteins | sample CryGey02umfilter_2_FD_185452 | JGI IMG/M metagenome (GOLD analysis project Ga0210006, IMG submission 185452) | Groundwater microbial communities from aquifer in Utah, USA - Crystal Geyser 4/10/14 0.2 um filter (SPAdes) (version 3) | ecosystem: Environmental > Aquatic > Deep subsurface >... | reverse complement strand
AGTTTAATTTTTTTAAAATAGAAGGAATCACTAACACCAATGACCTTTAGAAATTTTAAACATAGATAATTCTAATAAAAACTTAAGAACGTTGCCACGGACAATCAACTCTGTTATCTTTCATAGAGATATAACAAGATTAGAGACTATTTAAATCTTTTGACAAAAATGAAAAAAAAGAATAATAAACAAAGCGAAATGAAAGATTTGTTTTATAGTGTTGGATTAAACAAAACAGTACTCAAGTATTTCTCTCCTCGATCTGGAAGTAAAACAACAATTGTTCCTTCTTGCATTTGTTCCGCTGTCTTTAAAGCAGCAAACATTGCTGCACCAGAACTCATCCCCACAAACAGACCTTCTTTAGTTGCTAATTGTCTAGCAGTTTCATAAGCTGCTTCCGTTTCTACAACAACCTTACTATCTAATTTGTGTTCTTTGTAAATTTCCGGAACGATTGCTTCTTTCATATTCTTTAATCCTTGAATTTTATGGCCTAACTCTGGTTCGGCACCAACAATTTGAATGCTAGGATCATGTTGTTTTAATCTTTCAGCTGTTCCCATTAAAGTTCCAGACGTCCCCATACCAGCAACAAACACATTTATCTCCGGAACTTGATTAATAATTTCGTCAGCGGTTTTATGATAATGCACTAATGGATTATGTTTGTTGGCAAATTGATTAGACATCCAATACTTTTTTGGATTCTCTTGGTACATTTCTCTAGCTTTCATGATTGCTCCATCCGTACCTTTTAATGGATCTGTTTCTACAATCTCTGCACCAAATGCTTTCAACATTCTTTTTCTTTCTTCACTCATCGCAGCGGACATGGTTAAAATTACTTTATATCCTTTCATCGTACCTACGAGAGCTAAACCAATTCCAGTATTTCCAGAAGTTGCTTCTAAAATTGTTTTCTCTGGAGTTAATTCTCCTTCTTTTTCTGCTGCTTCAATCATAGAAAGAGCAATTCTATCTTTAACACTTCCTCCTGGATTCTGTCCTTCCAATTTGGCGTAAATACTTACTTTTTTGTTTAAGTTCAGCTTATTTATTTTAACCAAGGGGGTATTGCCAATCAGCTCTAAGACATTATCATACCTTTGATTATAGTAGTTTGTTTTTTTCTCAACATTATTCTCAAATTCATTTTTTACAATATCTATAGTATTCATTTTTATTACCTCAACGATTTTAATGGAACTGTTATTGGATTCTCTAATCCTAAAACATGTCTTGATGTTTTTGGTGGATATAACTCTCCACTAATCCCTCTCCTAATCACATCTTCTTTTGTTATTTCTTCACCTTCTCTCCATGGAAACAAGCCTATGTTTTCATTATTATAATCAACAGAGATAACAGGAATTTTTCTGAATCCTAATGTTTTAAGAACATTATATCGATGGTGTCCATCTAAGATAACATCAGAATTCTGATCAACAATGATAGGAAAGATTCTTTCAGTAGAAAGTAGTTCTTCTTTAATCTCTTCAAAACGAGTTCCATTAATTAATTCATGAGGGTGTAACTTATGGATCTCAATAACTTTTATTTTATAGTCTTGGCTGACTACACGCATAACCACCACTTTTATGGTTTTTTACTTTTTCATTTTTCTGCATTTTTTAGACCTCCGATCTTTTTAAAATAAAAATTGAAATAAAAATAAATCTTCAATTAAGATTAAATTATAGGTAGAACTAGCAACAACAACAATTTACAAAAATATTGTTAGTGATTGACTTCATTTTTTTTTGTTAAAGTTATACTTGTTTATATTCTTTTTGTTTTCACTCCGGAAAATATCCGGAATTGAGAGAGTGATGAATTTATCTTAATAATCCCCCCACTAAAATTTCTATTGCTTCATCTTCACTTAGTCCCTTAGCCATGATGGTTTCCAATTGTTTTTTATTTACTCTTCCTACTGCTGCTTCATGAGTAACAGTAGCTAAACGATGTTGGACATCCACCAAGGGAATAGCTTTTGCAGTTGCTTGTTCTAACAATGTTTCAATACAATCTACATGTCCATAGCAACCTGCGTTAAGAGCAATAATTTCACTAATTACTTCTGAACGAGAAGATCCTCTTCCAACAATTCTGCTTCTAACTAATCCTTTAGAATTAGTTCCTTTTAATATTGCTGATTCCCTGATTCTGACATTATCATCACCACTAGCATTAATTTTAGCAAGCAGGTCTACCTTACCTGCAGTCTCTGTACTGATTTCATAATCAATATCTACTTGGCCTGCCCTTCCTTTTGTTAAATAAAAGTTACCTTGATAAATGGAATTTTCACCTACAGAAACTGTAACCTTCGGTTTAACTAATATGCCGCCATTATCACCATGATAATGAACTTCTGTATAATGAAATGAAGAGTTTGCCCTAATATTTACTCTTCCATTCATAAAATGTTCAACTTTAATGGCATTTGGAAAAACACAGTAAGCTAAAAATTCTAATTTTGCATCTTCTTCAATCTCTCCATCTACTTTAATCTCTTGTTTGCCTTTTTCGGGTACGATACCAAAACAGATATTTACTGGATGATTAAACACCTGCCCTTGATGCATACGAAAATAAACTTCTACTACTCCACCATTTGTTTGAACGTCTAAATCTAATCCGGGAATCAGATGTGATGAGTACACTTCATCTCCATGAATCATGAGATGAGCCATTTCTCGATTACTAAACACTTCTGGCATGCCTCCCGCCTTTTTATACGCTTCAGTTAGTAAATGTTGGTTTGTTTTCATTTTAGATGTTTATTCTATCTTAGTTTATTTTATTTTAAATCTGAATCAAAGCGGTTTGGACATCCTTGACAAATCGTATAATAATAATCTAACATTTCTCTGGCTTCTCCAATTCTTTCTATTGATCCTTTACACAAGATAGCTACTCTATCAGCAACTTCTGCAATGTATGGTTGATGAGTGATGATTAACGCTGAGTTTCCACTTTTAGCAAATTGGGAAATTAACCCTTTAACCAGGGTTGTTCCTTCGGCATCTATTCCTGAATCTGGCTCATCTAACAGCATTAACTTTGGATTACGCAAGAATGTGGCTGCCAATTCAATCTTTTTTCTTTCTCCGCCACTTAGCTTTTCATCTAGAGCACGGTCAAGGTATCTTTCAGGATCTAGTCCAACTAATTTTAAATAATTTGTACATCGATCTTCAAACGTTACTTCAGGATTTGTCGCCGATTCATTGTCGCTGATTCTTAAATACTCTTTAACTAAAACTCCTTCAAATCTTGCTGGCTCTTGCCAGGCTAAACCAATACCTAATTTAGCACGCTGATCAATCATTTTTGTGGTTATATCTTTTCCTTGGTAAAAAATTCTTCCATTTGATGGTTTGTAATCAGTTAATCCCATAATGGTATAAGCTAAAGAACTTTTACCTGCCCCATTATGTCCTAATATTGCAACGACTTCTCCTTGGTTTATTGATATAGAAACAGAATTAAGTATTCTATGCCCATCACTCTCAAGACATAACTCTTCAATTTGTAGTAGTGGTTGAATCATTTTATAATTTAGATTAAATGGTTGAATGATCAAACTGGTTTTCTAGGCAATTAAATAGTTCTAGCGCTAAATCTTTGTTGTTGTCAACCCTAGAAAAAATTTTTCCCTTAGAAATAATTATGGCTGAATGTTTATTTTTATCAATATTCTTTAAATCATTAACTACCAGAACTTTGGCAATCCTTCCGTAACTATCGGTTGCTTTCTTAATCAATTCTTCTTCAGTTAAATTATAATTCAGTTTAAATGCAACAAAAATGGAATCTTTCTTAGAATGTTTAAACACTTCTTTGATAATCTTTGGATTTGGGTATAATTTAACAATTAGTTCTTCTTTTCCAGATTCAATCTTCTGGTCTACCTTTGTAGGAGAATAATCAGCTACGGCTGCAGCGGAAATATAAACATCAACATCTTTAATCTTTTCTAACGCAGCTTGTAATAATTCCGCTGCGCTAACAATTCTGGTTGTTTTAATATATTCTGGGACGATAGCAGTTCCAGGTCCAAAGATAAGTTCAACATCATAACCTCGCTGGTAGGCTTCATCAGCTATCTTAACTCCGGTTTCTCCACTAGAAAAATTAGAAATAAATCTTACTGGGTCAAGATATTCTCTTGTTGGCCCAGCAGTAATCAAAATCTTTAACTTTTTTTTTTGTTCACCCTTTAGTTCAGTTTTTTCTATGTCTTTCAGATTATCCATAGCGATTTACCAAATCTTTAAACGTGGCTACAACTTTCTCTAAATCTTCCCTCGAAGTTCCATAAGTAGATATTTTCATTGATTTAGTTAAACCATGTTTAACTCCAAATATGCCGTTTTCTTTCAATGCTTCGTAAAGAAATGCTCTCTTTTGTGGATGTTTTCCTGAAATTTGATAAAAAACATCTGTTTGAAACATCATCAAATCATGAGCATGTGGTTTTTCTCCCATCTGTTCTAAACCTAATGATTCTAATTCTCCTGAGAACCACCTTGCTTTAGCAACTTCTTCGTCCCATCGACCAGTCCTTTCTACTACTTCTGGAAAAGAGGCCATTAATGTAATCAATGGTGTTCCTCTAACAGTACATCCTAAACACTCAATTTCCTTGCCTTTATGTCCTTCAACTGGTCTTGTTAGTATATCTCTCCATTTTTCTTTCATTCCTAATACTCCAACTGGTCCCATTGAAGCCATACTTTTATGCCCACTACCTATTACAAAGTCAGCACCAATATCTTGAAGGCTAATTGGCATTCTTCCAATGGCATAAGCCGCATTTACCACTAACGGAATTTCATACTCTTGAGCAATGTCTCCTAATCTCTTTACGTCTGGAAGGTTACCAACGCTTCCATCGGGATAAGTTATAAATAATAACTTTGGTCGATGTTGTTTTATTAATGGAATATAATCTTCAACATTCATTTTACGTTCTAAAGTTCCGTCGTTATCAACTTTCACAACATTTAGTCCTGCTCTTTGAATGGCCGCATCACTTGAATAATGTCGATTTCTATCAACAACTACAACATCTCCTGGTTTTGTTATGGCATGAAAAACTAAATATTTGCCTTCTCTGGCTCCATGAGTTAACTTAACAGCATCCGCACCAATAAACTGTGGTAAATCTTTCTCAACAAAAGTATCAATCGGAGGATTACTTATTCCTTCTAAACGGCCTTTACAATGATCACAGACAGAATAACCATCACCAAACTGTTGCATGGCTGCTTTAGCTGCATCAGTTAGTCTACCACCTGTTTGTAACGGGTTAACAATAATTCCTTGATTATATGTTCTTGTCAAATTAGCGTAACGCTGTTGTAATTCTTGTATTGTGCTGTTCATTTTTTATCCCTCTATGACCTCTGTTAAATTTTTGACAGTATACTCAACAGTTAAGAAAACCGGTCCTTTAACTCTGATCCCTTTATGTTCACCAACAATGTAATTATGTACTGCAGTTGGTAATCTCAAATTTACATCGCTTAGGTTTTTAGCCATTCTAACTCGATACGTTCCTGATTCTTTTCCTGTTTCTAAATCTTGTTCGATATCTGAAGCAATACCCAAAGAAGAACTTTGTAATACAGTTGTAACTGCATTATCAATACTGTTTGGAGTGCTTAAAATACTTCCATCTTGAACGTAAACATTATTTAAGCCCGCAGGACCAAGTAACTTTTGTCCTTCTTCTTCTTCAAGAACCTCTACCCTTAAACATTCATCTTCGTAAGCAATCAGTCTAACTGGTGCCATTGCGTCATAATTTTTTCTAGCAACATCTTCAATTCCTCTTGCTATATCTTTTCCTCTTTCAGATTTTGGTTCTTTAATTACCGACAAAGATTTGGCAATATCCTCATCATCATATCTACTAGAATGAAATTGTGGATAAACCATTTCTCTAATGTCTCTGTATCGTCCAAAAATCATAGCCATCCGTTCCACACCAAATCCACCGTTAAATACCGGAGAAGTAATCCCAAAGTTAGCTAAGGAAATTGGTGAATACATCCCAATGTCTCCAATCTCTAACCATTCTCCATGCCACTTAGCAAAAACTTCTTGTTCTTGTTGGTGAGCATAATATTTTGAGGTTCCTGCTTTAACATCAAATCTTGCATCTGAAAATCCCATCTTAACTAGAAATTCTAAAGTTAATTCTTTACCTGCTTCTAAAGACATGTTTGGATCCATCACTACCATTGACGCTGAATTGTGGACTCGTAAATGACCTTTATCTTCTCTTTGTTCATTACGATATCTTGGACCGACAGCAAACATTGCTAATGGGAAATGGGTCTTATTTTGCATCGCTGCTAAAGTATGATACCATGTTGCAGTCATATGACTTCTTAAGGTCATCTCAGTTGGAACTGGAGCAATTTCTTTTAACTCTGGAAACACTCTTTCAATTATGGCTGTAGCTTTACCAGTATCAATACTTAATCTTTTTACTAATGTTTCTACAAAATCGTCTCCTTCGATTTCTCCTTTCTTATATGACCTTAAAATCTCTTGTAGGGTTGATTGATCAAATCTTCCGATAATTCCTTCTGTTAAACCAATCTTATCTGCACTCAATCCTAATTCTGGTCTAGGAAGAGTTGCAAGATAAAATGCTCGATCTAAGATGACTGGAGCTTCCGGACCATATTGTAGATAAACATCACTAGCTGGTAAGATAGTTTGGTTTTCATATTCTTGAAATCCAATCTCAATCAATGCTTCTCTACATTTTTGTACTGTTTCTCTTAAAGGGTTAGTACTTCCTTGGCTCCTTATCCTTACACTAGTATTTCTTGGAAGTTGCTCTGATGTTTCTATCCAAGTTCTTTCAAAATCTGCTTGAGCGTCTTTCTGTATTCTTTTTGTGTTAAATCTAACCATTTCTCTCACCTGCGGGTTGATAGAACTTTCCAACTAGATGATCAACTATTGCTGTAACTAATTCTTGACGTTTACCATCATATTCATGATTGGCTCCGACTACTTCTACTAATCTTTTACTGCATCTAGAAAGATTATACATTCTTTGTCCTTGTTCTGGTTTAACAATCTGATCATTAGTTCCATGAACAACTAGTAAATCACATAATCCTAAACCTTCGACCATCGTTTGGGTTGGTAGAACTCCTGGTTTTTCTTCCGGATCATAAACACTATGAATCCTTAATGTTGGAGAGATATATGCAAATTGGTCTGTTGGATTGTTAAATACTAATAACTCTTGGTGCTGAAATCTCCAAGTATTAACATCACCCTTTACTTCTGGGCTTGCTTCTTCTAAAAATTTAGTTAAGTCTATTTCTTGCATGAATTGTCTTAAATCTGTAATTGGAGAAACTGCTACAACATGATTACCATTTCTATAATCATTTACATAATTTGTTACAAAGAATGCACCATAACCTACTCCTAAAAAAACTAATTTTCTTTTATCAAATGGTACATTACTTGTAAGACTATCTACGGACCTATCAATGTCGTATGTAGCACCAGAAAAAGTAAATTCTCCAGAACTTGCAGGAAATCCTCTATAGTTTATTACGGCGGTAGAAAATCCTGAAGTACCTAGTCCTTTTACTAGATCCTCTGTCCTTGATGGTGGAAAATCTGGGCAGATTACTACCATCGGTGCTTCTCTGCTGTGATAGTCTAAGTCAACAACAACATGTTCATGATTAACATCAGCAACAATTTGTTTAATTCCTTTTAATTCTCTATGCGCTTGATGAAATAATCTTTCTCCAAACGGATCTTCTGATGGCATTTTATTGACCTCCTTGTTTTGGTTTACTTTGCATTAGTTCAACTATTGTAAGATCAGTAGTAACCATAGAATGTGCGATTCTACCAATTCCTTTGATAGTATCTTCACCATTAGCAAAGACTATACCGTTGTCGCTTGGAACTCTTACTCCAGAAATTGCCATTAATGCACTTTCTGTGGCGGTTCCTGCCGCGGTTGATAATTTTAATGAACAACCTTCCTTAGCACCATCACAAACAACTCCAGTTAGGTTTGCTGACATCAAGTTAATTGCAGCACCAATCTGTTCGTTATCTCCACCTAATAAGTAGGCAACTCCTGCAGCAGCACCAATTCCAGCTTTAATTGTACATCCGCAGATGGCGGAGAGATATCCAGAAGAGAGCGATGCATACTTTGTTACTAGATGTGATAATAATGCTGCTTCAGCGATTCTATCTTTGTTTGCACCTATATGTTCTCCGGTGATGGCAATTGGAATTAATGCTGTTATCCCTTGATTTCCAGAACCTGCTGTACTCATGACCGGCATATCTGCGCCACCCATTCTAGCATCCCCTGCTCCCGCAGCAGCAATTCTTACTTTTGTTACTAAGTCTAAATTTAAAGTTCCTTCATCTACAAGTTTTTGTAACGTTCTTCCACTTCTTAATCCATATTCAGTTGATAATCCCGTTTTGGCCATAGCTAAGTTCATTTCTATGCCACGATATACTGCTGCTCTTTCATCTCCATTCATTCCTTTAACGATTGCCACCATCTCTTCAATGGTGTTAGGAAAAGCAGTTCCTTGACCAGAAGCGGACGTTATATCTGTACCTTCATAAATGACTTTATCATTAACCGATATTGTTCTGATGTGATCATGCTTATCTGATAATCTGACATATGTCTCTTTAGGGTGCCCGTTACCATAAGCAAGTAAAACCTCAATATCTAATCTTGCTGTTGGTGCTGCATCAGTTACTTTTTGAATAGAAACTTTTCCTTGACGTAGAACTTCGTTAGCATTTCTAACAGATTCTTCAGAAATTCCTGAGAATAAGTTTAGTCCCATAGCAGGACTTGAGTATAAACCCATTGCTGAAGCAATAGCCATACCTTTTTGTCCGTTAGTTCCAGGAATTGCCACTGCTAAGGCATTTTTGTACACATCACGATCTGTTTTAATTTCTATTGATCTTACTTCATCAATATCAACTATTGGTGCTGTGCTTGGAAATAAAATTCCTGCATCGCTAACTTGAAAGTTTCCATGCAATACTTGGTAAGCAATTGCTGTTGCATAACCTACCGCTACTGGTTCAGTACATCCTGTTGCAGGACAAACATTTTCATTCAAAAATTTCATAACATTCATTTGTGGATTCATTGGGTCTCACCACAATTCTCTAGAACGTTCCTTTTAATTTCCGTTTCCCCGAAAAATTCGCAAGTATTCCGCAAGATTTCCGGAAGTTTATAAATAAACAAAAATCTCTCGGAAAGTTTCCGGAAGCATTTAGACAATTCTTATTTATTACTAAACTCTACATCCCAGAATGCTTAATGAAAAAGAGTTGGAAATTATTAAACACCTTAGAAAAGATGCGCGAACAAGTCTGTTATCAATATCTGATGTTGTACAAATGCCTACTTCAACAATCTACGATAAAATTAATAAAATGAAAAAGGAAAAAATAATCACTGGGTATACGGCTTTAGTTGACTTTAAGAAGTTAGGTATTAATCATCATAGTAAAGTTGTTATTAAAGTTATTCCTGAACATAAAAATGAATTGTTAAGATTTTTACAAGGCCAAGAAAACGTTAATTCTATTTATCATATTAATAGTGGTTATGATTTTATGGTCGAGGTTTTATCAAAGGATATTAAAGATCACTTAGAATTAGTTGAGAAGATAAAGAATAGTTTTAATATTACAGAGATTTATCAATATCAAGTTGTAGATGAAGTTATTAGGGAAAAAGTTTTTAAATTAGATTAAATACTTGTTTTTTATGCATATACTTGAATTTGTCAGAACAGCCTTTTCTTTAAAATCAACATTGCGTTCAGGGTGGGTTTTAAGTGATATTCCACATCCAGAGACGGTTGCAGAACATTCTTTTGGGGTTGCAGCATTATGTTTATTATGGCCAGACATTAAAGGTTTAAATAAAGATAAGATGCTTAAGATGGCTATTTTACACGAAATTTGCGAGGTTATAACTGGCGATATTGTTTTTGAGAACGGAATATATGTTAATAACGAGAGGAATGTTGAAAAAGTAAGTAAAGAACATGAAGCTATTGAAACTTTATTTTCTAAGTTAGATAATGAAACCTTGAAACAACTTGTTTTAGAGTTCTTAGAACAGAAAAGTCCTGAATCGAGATTTGTTAAGGGAGTTGATAAAATAGAAATGTTAATACAAACAATGATCTATGAGAAAAAAGCTCCTCCTGGTGTTTTAGATCAATTTTGGTTAAATTCTGAGAAATACTTAAAGGAAAGAGGAATGGAAGAATATTATAATTGTTTACTTCAAGCAAGAAATAATTCAGAGTTTAAATGTAAGCACAATCAGATTAATGTTTTTAAAGATATTCTTAAACTGAAGAATGTACAGAAATCAGCTTGGAGACTAAAAGATGTTCGCAACCCCGAGAGTATTGCTAGTCACAGCTTTGGAATATCATTATTGTCTTTAGTTGTTCCTCTCCCCAATAATATTAATCGGGAAAAGTTAGTTCGTATGGCTATTGTTCATGAGATTGGAAAATTATTAAGTGGGGATTCCATCTGTGAAACGGGTAGATTTATAAATCAACAAAAGTGCAAGCTTAAAGTAGAGAGCGAGATATGCTCGTTACAACAGATCCTTCCTGAGCCAATGTACAAAAAGTGTGGTTCTCTTTCAGCTGAATATCTACAACAGAAAACCATCATTGCAAAATATCTTAAACAGCTTGACCGTTTAGAGGTGGTGATTCAATCACTATTTTATGAGAAGTTTTGTAATTCTGAATTATGTGACGAATTTTGGAATAATGCAAACATGCACATAAAAGATAAAACTCTTAGAAAGTATTTTGAGTACTTATTAAATCAGAGGAATCGTCGTAGTTGAGATGCGTCGTAAAGAATGTAATATACTCATGGTTTGGTCGATTATTATTGCTTCTCCTTTCTCATGAACCTCTAATAATTGATTAGTCAACACTTCTATCTTACTTTTAATCTTAATTTGTCTTTTGATTACAGAAACAAATTCTTCTTGTTTAGTCTCAAAATTAGATGGGAAAAACTCTTCAATCTGTGAAAGTATTTTTTTAATATTTTTGCTTTTGTAATACATCACTAACTTTATAAGGCGAAGTTCATGTTTTAATAAAATAGGTAATTCTCTGACTACTTGTTTAATTTGCACTAGTTCTAATATGTTATACTTTAAACTGGCTCTCTTTTTTGTATCAATGATTAATTCATTAACAAAACTTTCAGTAATAATTAATCTTCTTAAAATATTTTTTAACAAACTAATCAATTCGTAGGTGTCTTCTTCTTTTTCAACTTCACATATCTGTTTAAATATTTCTTCAGCCGATTTTAGACAATAGTTAATCTCTTTCTTTGGGTTAACTTCTTTTTTCTCTAAAAGATTGTATATCACCGCTTTATCTCTAGATATTCTAATTTCAGCTCCAGGAACTTTGTTTAATAATGGCTTAACTGTTCTTACTAAATCCAACGGCAATTCAATTTCAGAAATATTATTTAAGAAACAATAGATCAGTTCTTCCTCTATGATATATGGTTCTTTGTTTTTGAGGTAATATCTTTTCAGTTTGTCCTTATCCTTATCCTCGTTAAACTTATTTGCTTTATTAGAGAAAAGTCTGAGGTCATTGCCTAATTCCTCTATTTCTATACTCATACCTTTACTAAGATGATTATCTTTTAACCACCAGTTTGGAAGAGAAACTACTAAAGAACTTGGTCCGGATTGGATTAATTTCCTTGATTCCATTATTTTCACTTTTTATTAATATTAGTGATTATATCTATATAATCAGTATGCGGTGTATTATCTATTGATTAGATATATATAAATGTTTTGTTAACTTTTAGGTATATATGTATATGTCTACGGGGGGATTTAATGAATGAGAAAGTATTACAATTTTTATCTTATTTAAGAAAAGATTCTCGGTTAAAGTTAACTGAGATTAGTAAACAAACAGGTGTACTCATTTCTACTCTTTTTGACATGTTAAAAGAATTACAAAATAACATTATTACAAAATCAACGGTAATCGTTGATTTCCAGAAATTAGGATATCACACTAAAGCACAAATCTTTCTAAGAGTAAGATCAAAAGATAAAAGTCCGTTAGTTAATTACCTTTCTGAACAGAACTGTGTTAATTCTATTTATAAAACTAACAATGGTTGGGATTTAATCTTAGAAACAGTTCATCGTAATCTACGCGATTTAGATAAGTTCGTCGATGGCATACCTGAAAAGTATGATGTAGAGAACCATCAAATACATTATTTAATTGAAGATCTTAAAAAGGAGCAATTTTTAGCAGAATTTGATAATATTAATGGTTCCATCATTAAAGAGACCAAAAGCAGATAAAAAACAAATGAAAAAAAGAAATCAAAAATAAAATAACACAAAATAAAAATTATTCTTTAAACCTTTTACTTGTAGCGTTTTTTGCGTTATTAAAGGTTTTTCTTAAAGCAGTTTCTAAATCCCAGTCATCTTGCGAACTAGTGATGATTCTTCCTGGATACTCTAAGCGCATATGGACAGAGAACTTCTGTTTCCCACCTTCTTTTTCATGGGCTTTAAGATGAATAATTAAGTTTAATTTATTTTTTATCTTTCGTTCTAACTTAAAAGACTCATTGCTAGCAATCTTTTGGAAATTATACTTTTGATGTGGTAAAAGTTTAACTTCCTTCAAGCCAATAAACTTAATGTTATAATTCTTTGGTATTTTTAAGCTAGCCACTTTACGGAGTAAACTCTTGACAGTTAACAATCCAACATACACATTATCTTCCATTACTAAGAGATTATTAATATTGTTCTTAATCATCTTAGGAAGAGCTTTGTTTATTCCTTCACTAGGCATAATAGTCATTAAGTTATCATTAGTACTAAAGTTACTAATTGGCAAAGAGGCCAGATGAGGCATATCGACCGCTGCACTTTTACTACTAGCTTCTTTGTTAAACTTAGTTGAGTTGTCTCTGTTTGGAGTCCAGTTTAAATATTTCCTGATAATATCTTTAAAGCTAACTATCCCATATAATTGACCTTTATCAAATATTGGAACAACATCAATCTTTTCTTCATACATCACTTTTAAGGCTGCACCAATTGGGTCATCTTTATTTAATTTAGATGGTTTTATGAATTTTATATCTGATACTTTAACTTTATTCATCTCGTCAAGGTTTAATGAGGAACCTGCCAAATCCAAACCACTTAAAACACCAATAATTTTCTTGTTACTTTCTACTGGCACATAATCTAAATTGCTTTGATACATCAAATAAGCGGTTTCGATTATATCTGCGTTTTCGTTAATAATGGGGGTCTTTTGCACATAACTCTTTAATTTAGTTTTACTGACATCCAAGCGCGACTTTAATAGCCATTTTTTCTCAATAAGACCTAGATATTTATCTTTTTTAAATACAAGTCCAACTCTTTTCTCAAAAGCCTGTAACTTACCCATTAACTCAGAAAGCATAGCTTCCTCGTCAAGAATTATATAGTCCTCATTTATGAGAGGTTTTATTTCCATTTCATCTCACCTCTAGTTTTATTACTTCTAGTTTTTACTGATAAAAGTAATATTTATGTGTATATAAATCTTCTGAAGATAGCCTTTTTAAAAAAGGCTATCACCCAAAACCTAGCTGTCTTAAACGGCAAAAATTGTCAAGATTTCCTAGTTTTCTAAACATCTCTACCCATAACTGTTTTACGGTTATTTTCTTTAGCTCTTTTGGCAGC
>Ga0210006_1001945_pt1 | contig 13895 bp, 16 predicted proteins | sample CryGey02umfilter_2_FD_185452 | JGI IMG/M metagenome (GOLD analysis project Ga0210006, IMG submission 185452) | Groundwater microbial communities from aquifer in Utah, USA - Crystal Geyser 4/10/14 0.2 um filter (SPAdes) (version 3) | ecosystem: Environmental > Aquatic > Deep subsurface >... | reverse complement strand
TAAAAGTGCTAATACCACTTGAGCCTTAAAGGCCGGTGGATGATTTCGACGAATATTATCCATAACTAAAATGTATCTTAGGTCACTGTCCGAAATCTAGGGGGAAGTATAAAGTGACTCAACCGTTAGCAAAAAATTATCCAGAAAAAACTAACGAATTTTTAAAAATACTTGTTGGTATTTATAGAAAAAATGTATTTACTCTTTATTCAATAAGGTGGCTATCCAATCAACCCATGCTTTCAGATAGCACTTTAGATTTAGCTCGTAGCATGATTGAGGATACAATTTCTGTTGAGTACATGATTGCCAATGACAAAGAAGAAATGGCTAAAAAATTTCAGCGATATTTATGGGTACAACTGCACCAAGTATCCGAATTTATGAAAACTATTGGCCAAAATGCATCGAAAAATGAATTACAGATTGATACAGACAAAGTAGATAAAGAATACCAAGCTGTAAAGAAAGAATTTACTCATTACAGTAAGACTAGTGAAAGTGATTTGAAGTCATGGATTGGAAAAGACATAGAAACCCTTATGAAAGAGCTATACGAAAAAGGGAAATTAAATGAGTTCGATACAAGTAGGACATCAATTGGTTATGTCTATGGTTGCTGGAAAAATCATCTTAATCCTTATGATGTTGCAGGATATTTGGATAATGAAACTCACGAAATTGGTAGAAACCAAGCGGTAAGGCAAGCATTGGTTTTTGGGGCTACTTGTTTAATAAGACTTACGACAAGATATATTGACGAAATACGTTTTGTCAGTGGTCAAAATAAACACCAAGACATTGCTGGCAAAGTAATTGGATTGTTAAATAGAATGGATAAAACTGAAAAGTAGTATTTAATTGTGGAAATTGCTACAATTTTAACAATATGTGGCTAACAATAATTGTCCTTGCGATTTTGGGTTATTATATATATTTTCTTGAAAAGAGGTTGCGACTTATTGAAGAAACTCGCGGACCGAATTTTTCTCATTGGTTTTCAGTAGACATAAACGAGACGCTTAGCAAGAACAAATTATTTCTGAAAATGATGGGGATAAAAAGTGGTGCGGATGGTAAAGATTACGACAAATGGACAAAAGAAGAAAAGAACATGTGGGACAAATTTCCCGATGACTTATCCGATAGGTTACACGTAAATATTATGTACCTTGTTTCGGAAAACGCTTATTTTATATCTACTTTTAATGGAGTGCCACGAATGGTTCTTAGGGAAGATATAGGAACTAGTGGATTAATTTATTCTACGGTTGTAGCAGGTGATAAGGATAGAGTAAAGGAGTATTTAGAGTTTAAGATATATGAAAGACTAATCTCCAATGATCAAGGTAAAAAAGAATGGGTCATCACACCATGTATAAATTACAAGGAAGGTATTTTTAAATTCGATAATAATAAGTTCGAAGTTATATGTGATTTCCCTCATTTTTCCGAGAAAAAAGACAAAGATTTAGAGAACCTAGGTTTTGAGGTAAAAAGAGAAGGTGGTGGTGATATATATGAAGATCCATTTGGAGAAAAACATTCCTTGCCAATGGAGATAAAGTACATAAAGAACGGAACTGAAATTGGCTATGTTTACTAATTTGATTGTTGTTGCCTGGTGTTTTTTAACTGATTGGTATTAATTGATTTTGTATTAAAATCGCGCGCGCAAAAAATAAAAAATATTACCGCAACTGTATTTTGTGTTCCGCACTGACAAAACTTCGTTTCGACTGTTCATGTTTGTACGTACAGCCCTAACAATTCGTGAAAATTGAAGTTTTTTGATGTGAGGGCAGACTGTCACATAATTGACACCTGACATGGTTGATTAATTGTTGTTAATATATTTATGTGTTGTGGTATTTACTGAGTTTTTTATTACTAAACAATCCTGTCTTTGCCGCCGAATCGACGCCGAGTGCAACGGTTGTTATTAATAAATTTCAGTATTACCCCCCGTCAACAACAAAAAAAGAGTGGGTAGAATTGTACAACTCGACTGACCAGGAAATTGATTTGAATGGTTGGATATTAACCGATGAAAAAAATAATAATAAATCACTAGATGGTTTGAAAATACCAATAAAAGGATCAACGATTTTTTATGATGGAGATAGTTGGCTTAACAATGATTTTGATACGATTTTTTTAAAAATAGGCAACAGTGAAATTGATAAAGTTAAATATAAAGTAGTGGGTAAAAAAATTACAATAAATGATTCAGTAGTATTGGAAAGTGATTCTGATTTGAAAGGGAAATGGATTGGGCGGAGTCCAGATGGGAGCAATAATTGGCAAGTGTTTGCCGATACCGAGGGTCCGGTCAGTGGAGGAATAAATTATTTTGATGGATATAAAACTGTGGTGGAAAATATTGGAGTAACGATTATGCCGGCGACTGATCAGTCGGGAATTGGGACGACGTTGGTAATTACAAAAGTAGCCAATTTGCTTAACAATGATTGTATAAATTTTGTGGTTGATGTGGGAAATAGTTTAGTTGATGGTAAATGTTATAAATTTGAATACGTGGCACCAGACGGGGTGGGTAACACCAGCATTTTTGTTTCTAACTCAACAGTAAAATTTGATACGTCAAAACCTATATTTAGTTTTGATAATGCATTTAGGAATATTTTAAAATTAAGGTCGACATTTGGTGGTATTGATCCAGAATCGGGTGTACTTAAGTACAAATATAGTTTAAGTAATTTAAACTGTGGCTCAACTATTGTACCGTCAGATTGGTCATATATATATAATAGTATATTAAATATTGGCTATAGTGGTGAGCCTATGGCTATATATGGAAAGACGATTAATAATGCCCTGCTTGAAAGTGATAATAGCTGTATTGATTTTGCAACAGATATAATTGCTCCAAAAATTATTAAACAAAATAATTCGGCAACTGGACTTTACAAAATTGGTGATAAATTAAATTTTAGTTTTGAATTTGATGAAGATATTGAAATAGACGGTGATAATTATTTAATAAATTTAAATACAGGTAGTGCTAAATTTATAAATAAAACAGGTAATATATTAAATTTTGAATACGAAGTTTTGGAAAATGATTTGACAAATAATTTAGCTGTCGGCGAAACAAAAATAATAGTAAACGGAGGAGAGATAACAGACATGGCGGGTAATAACGCAGACTTAGCAATAAATAATTTAGAAAATGGAATTGGAATTGATGGGGTTAAACCAACAATTAATTTAATCGGAGAAACATTTGTTGAAATACCTCAATTTGGGACGTATTTTGACTTAGGGGCAACATCAAGTGATGGTAATATTGCAATAGAAAATAATGTCAATACAAATCTTGGTGGAATATATGAGGTTAAATATACTGCGACGGATGATGCTGGAAATATTTCGGAAATAAGTCGAAAAGTAAAAGTTATAGATACGACAGCACCAACGATAGAACAATTATCAATTACGAATTACGAATTACGAATTAAAAGTAGTGAAAGTGGATTTGTGGAATGGGAAGGAAAATGTGAAGGGGTTAACAATAACTTAGTTATGGGAAGTAATATTATTAAAATAAAAACTGATGGTGATGGGGTATATGACGATTGTGAAATTAGAGCGTGGGATAAATGGGGAAATGTGGGACTGTGGCAAAAAATCAATAGTTTTATAGTTGATACAACGGCACCTTTGATTAGTTTTGTCAATTCTTCTCAAACTGAAATAGCTATAACTGCCAATGAAAATTTAAAAGAATGTAATTGGGAAAAAGAAAATATAATTTCGGGTGATTTTGAAACAGGAAATATTGATGGATGGCAGGGTGATTGGATAACTGATAATTTGCATTTTGCGCGGGGTAGCTGGTCGGCAAAATCACCAACTTTAGTAAATGATGATTTAGTGGAAAAGTCAATTTGGCAAAAAATTAATATGGAAAATGAGGGAAAGTTGTCCTTTTGGTGGCGAGTTTCCAGTGAAAAAGATTGGGATTACCTAAGGTTTTATATTGATGGAGACTTAATTGCTAAAATTTCAGGTGAAGTGAGCTGGCAGGAGATAAAACGTGATTTGGCAGTAGGAAATCATATAATAAAATTTACCTACAGTAAAGATTATTCGAGTGAGTCGGGGGAAGATGCAGGATGGATTGATAATATCAAAGTTGATGGAGGAAGGAGTATTAATTCAATGAATATTGCCGACAACACCGCCAGTATTAATTTAGATAATTTAAGTGGTGGAAGTAATAAATATATAGTGAGTTGTTCTGATATGTATGACAATAAATCAGAAACAATCGAGAGGGAAATAATAAAAAATACAGAAAAAGTTAACGAAGATAATACGCCGACACCAACACCGTACACAATTTTTAAAACAAGTGCGATTGTTCCGACAGTAAAAATGGTAAAACCCACAATTGCCAAAACTACGGTAAAAAAATCACCATCCGTCTTGGGCATTGCCATTACACCGACACCAAAAACAACTGCCACCACCCCACCGACTCTGAAACTAAAATCGTCGATACCGTGGGGAGAAATCAAATTTTGGACAACGGGAATGGCAGTGTTGGGGATAACAAGTGTGATAATTTTGATTCCTTGACACTTCGGAAATGATTTGGGTAGTATGAGGTATGAACCAGATAATAGACGAAGGGGTGTCGGTAAGAATTGAAGTATTTTTTGATATTGAAACTAAAAGAATTTTTGATGAGATTGAGGGTAATGATCCGGCCGATTTGGGAATATCAATAATTTCAGTTTTTAAAAGAGAAAATGGAGCAGGAAAAATGTATAGCTTTTGGGAAGAAGATTTTGCCCAAATGTGGTCATTATTTAGCAATGCTGATAGAATTATTGGTTTTAACTCACTTCATTTTGATGTGCCGGCTATGGCTCCCATCGCCCCTTATGATTTCAAAAAGTTAAAGCACTTTGACATTATGGATCAGGTTAAAAATGCCTTAGGTTTTAGGATTGGCCTGGGAGCGATTGCCAAAGAGACTTTGGGGCACACTAAAATTGACCATGGATTAAACGCGGTTAAATATTGGGCGCAACATACGCCCGAGTCGCTGGCTAAATTAAAAAAATATTGTGAAGCGGATGTAATGGTAACGAAAGAGGTATATGACTTTGGAATGAAAAATAAATTTCTTAAATTTAAAGACAAATGGAATACAGTCCGGACGTTTCCGGTTAATTTTTCATATCCGGTCAAAATAGCAGAACCACAATTGGGACTTTTTTAAACCCCTCACTCCGAAAGCTTTCGGAGAGCTCCCCTTGACAGGGGAGCCACTATAGGACAATATAGATTATATGAAAAAAAGAAAAGTGAATAAAAAAACCACAAATAATAATAAATTTATGTGGATTTTGATGGCATCGGTAATAATTATGGCGTTTTTGATTGTCACTCTAGCAAAATCTAGGGATTCACGTTCGAGGGCAGATGATAGTGTTGAGGCGGGAGTGGTTTTGCCGGTGGCGAGTGATAAAGAGTAATTTACAATATCTTACTACCAGTGGTTTCTGTAGATTTTTTCAGAATATAAACATCGGCTTTGTAATCGTCGAGACCGACATATTCAGCCTCACCATTGAGAACTTTTTCGTAAGGGCGGCAATCACGACAGCCCGCCTCACCAGAAGGACAATCAAACTTACCCAAAGCCCTTTGTAATTTTATTTTTTGAGCAATTTTTAAAATCTTGGTTTCACTTTCAGTTAAATTTGGTAAAATTTTTGGTGTAAGTGTATCGCTACTTTCTAAATACCAATACGAGACAGCGGTAACGGGGCGCGACTGGCAATGGGTGGCTAATAAATGGTAAATAGGGAGTTGGAGTGAATCATCGGGTTCTTCGTACTTACTAGTTTTAAAATCAATAATTTCGACTGTGTTCGAGTCGGGGTAATAGCGGAGCCAATCTAATTTGCCACATAAAATGATATTGTCTTTTTCCGAGAGCCAATATTGGGGTAACTCTTGATTAATTTTAATCGCCAAATCGCCAATAGGTCCGGGGTTATTTTGAACACGAGACAACATGACCTGTCCTCGAGAATAATATTTAAATTCGGTGTCTTTGTCAAAAAATCCCCCATTTTTACCAGATAATTTTTGCCAAATTTGCTCAAATTTTTCTAAAAGCGGGGTTTTAAAACGTAAATCAGTTTTGATTTCAGAGAGACTTTCGATAACTTCGTGGACCGCCTGGCCCAAGGCCAATGGAGGTGACATTATTTTGATTTTATGTTTTGACTTTGGATCTTTGTAGACATTTTTTAGAAAATAGGCTCGAGGACAAGCTAAAAAGGTGGAAATTGAAGAATGGGAAACATAAGTAGCGGTGTATTTGTCCATAAAAACATTATAAAGGATATAATATATAAAATATAATTTAAGTTCCAAAAAACAAATTTACAATTTCCAAACAAGTTCCAAATTCACAAATTTCAAAATGATTAGATTAAATAAATATCTGGCGCAGGTGGGGGTGGCATCACGAAGGGCTTCAGACTATTTAATATCTGAGGGGCACGTGTTGGTTAATGGAGAGGTGGCAACAGTGGGGATGAAATTAAACGGAGACGAAAATGTAATTGTGGATGGTAAACCGGTAGGGAAAATGGAAACAAAAGAATATTTTGCAGTTTATAAACCAATTGGTTTAGTATCGACGGCCAGTGATGAGTTTGGACGTGAGACGGTGATGACATTGATTAAAACTGACAAAAGACTGTACCCAATTGGACGGTTGGATAAAGATTCGGAAGGATTAATGATATTAACCAATGATGGAGATTTGGCGTTGAAACTCACCCACCCCAAATATCATTTGGAAAAGGAATATGAGATTACGGTGGATAAAAATATTATCCCCGCCCGATTAAATGTGGGAATTAATAGAATTATAAAGTCGCACAATAATATGTTTTGGATTGTAATGTACGAAGGAAAAAAACGACAAATACGGGAAATTTGCTGGGAGGCGGGATATAGAGTAAGGCGACTAGCCAGAGTTCGAATTGGAAAGTTGACACTAGGAGATTTGGAGCCGGGACAATTTAAACGAATACAGATCAAAGATATTATTTAGTGTGATAAAATTTGTTATGACAAACTTGATAAAAAAAAACTGGCTGATTATATTGGTAATAATATTTGCCATAGGTTACGTAAATAGAAAAAATACAGAACAAAACACAATATTGCCGATGACGGGGGGTGGGATTGTGGCCGACAGTGTAGTATCGGACAAAATGCTGATAAGACGCGAGGTGGCACCGTCAGAAAGTACCAATCGATTGGTAATCCAAGACACATCGTTGTCACTGCAAGTTGATAATGTTGAAAGTAAAATAAAGGAAATCGAAAGTAAAACAACAGAGATGGGGGGATTTTTGATTAATTCAAATTTATCAAAACCAAATGGGGTGGGGAGTGGAACGATTTCGGTACGCATTCCTGAAGGTAAACGTGATGAAGCAATGGAATTGTTTAAAGTTATGGCGGTAAAAGTAGTCTCGGAAAATGTTTCAGGTACGGATGTAACTGATCAATATACTGATTTACAAGCACAACTTGAGGTATTACAAAAAACTAAGGTCAAATTTGAAGAAATACTTGACAAGGCTTACACTGTTAACGATTTGATGAATGTGCAACAACAATTGATTTCACTACAGCAACAAATTAATAGTGTTAAGGGACAGCAAAAGTATTTTGAACAGTCTGCAAAACTAAGTAAAATTACAATATATTTATCAACCGATGATTTGGCCTTACCGTATGCCCCAACTAATGAATGGAGACCAGCGGTGGTGTTTAAAGAGGCTGTTAGATCATTAATAAATAATATCCGTGGTTTAGGTAATATATTGATTTGGGTGGTAGTATTTTCACCTTTGTGGATACCGGCAATATTTGTGATACGTTTTGCTAAAAAGAAGCTGGCGATATAAAATAGTACAATTGAACACACAAACAGGACAACCATTGGCGATGATGCTTAGGCCTAAAAGTTTAAAAGATTTTGTGGGGCAGACACACTTGGTGGGTAAAAATAAGCCATTACGGATAGCCATTGAAAATCACCAAATATTTTCGATGATTTTTTGGGGGCCACCGGGAGTGGGTAAAACAACACTTGCTAAAATTATTGCCAAAGAGGCTAATGCTGACTTATTTGAAATGTCGGCAGTGTCGGCCAGCAAAGATGATATAAAAAAAATAATTGGATTGGGTGAACATGGATTGGTTAAGAAAATTTTATTTTTGGATGAAATTCATCGGTTTAATAAAGCCCAGCAAGATTTTTTGTTACCTTATGTTGAATCAGGATTACTGACCTTAATTGGGGCAACTACCGAAAACCCAAGTTTTGAAGTTATATCACCTCTTTTATCGCGCTGTCGAGTATTTGTGCTAAAAGAATTAAGTGAGCAAGAAACAGGGGAAATAATAGATCGCGCCTCTAAAGTTCTAAAGGTCAAAATATCTAAAGCTCCACGTGATTGGTTAATACAAATGGCTAATGGCGATGCCAGACAGGCAATAACTATGATTGATAACGCCTTTACCTTGTACGAAAAATTGACAATTGATACTCTCAAAGCAACTTTACAAAATAGCTTTTTGCGATTTGACAAAAAAGGAAGTGAACATTACGACACAATTTCAGCATTTATAAAATCGATGAGAGCAAGCAATGCCGATGCAGCTCTTTATTATTTGGCACGAATGGTGGAGGCAGGGGAAGATCCTAAATTTATTGCCAGAAGAATGGTGATATTTGCCAGTGAGGATATTGGCATGGCCAATTCAAATGCCTTGCTTTTGGCCAATCAAGTATTCCAAGCAGTAACCCAAATTGGCTATCCTGAGTGTGCTATTAATTTGGCACATGGAGTAACATATTTGGCATTATCGGTAAAAAATAGATCAGCTTATGATGGACTTCGTGCCGCTCAGGCAGATATTAAAACTTATGGTAATTTGCCTATTCCTCTAAATTTGCATAACGCAGAGACCAAGTTGATGAAGGAAATGGGGTATGGTAAAGGTTATGAAAGATATACCAAAGAAGATTTACTACCGGAAAAGTTAAAAAATAAAAAATATTATAAAAAATGAAATATGAAAAGATTCTCTGGCAGATTTATCATAAAATCTAACAGAGTTAAGAATTGGGATTATTCGACACCAGGCAATTATTTTGTTACCATTTGTACCACCGATCATGATAATTGTTTTGGCGAAATTATTGATAATAAAACTCAATATACAGTTCAAGGCAAAATTGCCATTGATTGTTTGTCGAAAATTGAAAAACATTTTGAAAATATAAAAATATTGGAATCGGTGGTAATGCCGAATCACGTGCACATTTTATTCGAGGTATCGGAGCCCCGATTAAAATCCGTAGAGACGCACCATGGCGCGTCTCTACCAATAAAATATCAAAGTTATCATTTCCACCGACTGGCCATGAAATCCAACCAAACAATTCCAAAAATTATATCCCAATACAAATCATCAGTATCACGAAAAATTGGACATGATGTGTTTTTCGGTTGGCAACCGAGATATTATGATGTGATTATTAGAAACGAAAAACAATTATTGACAGTAAAAAACTATATAATCAATAATATTAAGAGTTGGAAGAAGGATATATATTTTAAAGTGCATGCTCACGAAAATTAATGAAATACAAGCAAAAACAATTTTGACAAAGTCGGAATTACCAGGAAGTGATTGGGTGATTAACCCTTATAACGGCTGTCAATGGGATGTATGTATTGTTATGCGGCCCAAATTGCGAGGTGGAATCACCCCAACGAAGTTTGGGGAAGTTTTTTGGATGTAAAAATAAATGCACCAGAGTTATTAAAAAAAGAATTAGATAGATTTTGGGACTTGATAAAGTTATTTATCATCATGATTTGAAAAAGAAAAATTGATATAATTTGAGCTGTTTTTTACCACTTATTTCGGTTTTTATTTGGGGTATATTTGATTATGATAAAAAATAGTCAAATCAAAATTTATAAGTCAAAAATAGGGGGTATAAACATAAGAGTCAAATTTAACAGAGAAACAGTTTGGATGACGCAAACACAAATTGCTGAGTTATTTGGCACTAAACGACCTGCTATAACAAAACATATTAACAATATTTTTGAATCAAAAGAATTAATTGAAAAAAGCAATGTTCTAAAACGGAACATTGCTAATTCAGATAAACCAATAAACAGATTGAAACTGAAACCTGGGGAATTTAGTAAAAAGGTAATTGAATTAGCATTAAAAATACCTGAGGGACGGGTAACAACATACGGAATATTGGCACAGGTGGCGGGAGGACATCCGATGATGGTGCAAATGATTACTCACATTTTGGGTAAATCACCTGATGTTGATAAAATCCCCTTTCATCGAATTGTTTATAGTAACGGTAAAGTGTGGCTTGAGCCAAGATATGAAAAAGAAAGATTAAAATTATATAAAAAAGAAGGAATAAAATTGGATGAAAATAATAAACTAATTGATTTTGATAAAAAGGTGTTTACGTTTTAGCATCATTGAGAGGATTCATCAGACGACGAAGCAATCTCAACGAGATTGCCACGTCCCAATAAATCGGGACTCGCAATGACGTGTTTCCGTTTATTCAATAAAAGTCAGGGCGAAGCCGAGGGCATTGCCACGACCAGTACGACCGATACGATGAGTATAATCATCATAATTGTTGGGTTGATCGTAGTTGATAACATGGGAAATATCAGCAATATCTAATCCTCTGGCAGCAACATCAGTCGCCACTAGAATGTTGAACATATTTTCCCTGTAATCACGAATAATACGAGTGCGTTTGTTTTGAGGTTTGCCACCGTGTAAGCTAGCAGCTTTAAAACCCTTAGCCGAAAGCGAGACTGATAATTGTTCGACAATTCGCTGGGTAGCACCAAAAACCAAAACCTTTTTAAATTCTGGCAGAGCCATCATTTCCAATAGCTTTTGTTCTTTTAAATGACGAGGGACACGAACCACATCTTGATCGACGTGAGCCGAATTGTTGACTGATTTTAGAGAAATAGTAACAGGGTTGTTTAAAAATGAACCGATTAGGGCTTGGATTTTATTGTTAATAGTGGCGGAAAAAAATAAAGTCTGACGAGTTTGGGGTATTTGATTGATAATTTCTTTGATATCGGTGATGAAACCCATATCGAACATTCGGTCGACTTCATCTAAAACTAATACATTTATACGGGAAAGATCAATAACACGGCGATTAACCAAATCTTTAATACGGCCGGGAGTACCAACAATAAAATGGGGACCACGACGAATATCGATAATTTGTTCACGTAAAAAGGCTCCACCAATGGCCAGAGCCAAATAAATTGGCAGACCTGGGGTAAATGAACGAATATCTTGTTTAATTTGCATGGCTAATTCACGAGTAGGAGCCATAATTAAAACTTGTTGACGAGGATTTTTTAAGATTGAATTAATTAGAGGAATGGCAAAGGCGGCAGTTTTGCCTGTACCAGTAGCGGCAAGACCCAAAACGTCTTTCTTTTCCATAATAGGAATGATAGCTTGGTCTTGAATTTGGGTGGGCTTGGTAAATCCTTTGGCTTTGACATTGGCAAAAAGAGTGGGATTTAAATTAAAATCTTCAAACATATGAATAGTGTTTTGCTCTTCAATTTTGACTACCGCTTCAGCTTTTTTGACAAATAAGGCTGGATTCATTTTGGTGGCCATAAATCTTGGTCTACCACCACTGCGTACAGGTGAGGCAAATCTACGAGGATAACTTCCACCAGTAGTTGGTCGACGAACGGCACGACTGAAATTTTTAAAACCACCACGAGAAGAATTGTTGTTGTACATACAAATAAATTAAATTTTAGGCAATTCCGCCTCCTCGGCGGGTTATGTGCCCTTAATAAAATTATCTGTACTTATATAGTACACAGAGGGCAAAAATAGATTTCACAGCCTTAACTAAAATCAGATTGTAGTGTAGCACTGGTGCGGGGATAATGCAAGGAATGGGATGTGCTAAACAGCAAACAACTTCTTTTCATCTATTTCCAAAGCTAGTGATTTTATTGTCTTTTCGACTGTTCTTTTCATATTTATATTTTTTGAAGCCTCGGAAATTGTCAAAATCATTTTTTTGTAAAACTTTGGATCACCTGTTAACCGATACCAAAAATCTTGACCTATATACACCTCATATTCTTGTTCTACTTTTTTTAAATTAGCATTTTTTTCATTTTCTTCGCCATAAATTATTCCAACCACTAAATTTTCATGAATTATCCCAATATTATTGGTTCTACTGATATTCTTTGCAGATTGAAAATGATCTTTGATTGTTTTTACATCATCCTTATTAATCGTGTTTGGACCTAATTTAACTTGACAATATCGCTTTTTTCCATCAGTTTGATCGATAAATTCAATATCTATTCCTTGTATTCCTGAACCACCGCAAATTTCAACTAAAGTATCAGTTATAAATTTTTGTAAACCTGTCCCAAAAGTAGTGGTAATTGAAGTACTTAAAACTCGAGGGTAAATAAGTGCCTTGGCAATACTTTCCGGCTTTAAATTACCGGTTAAATAATATGTTAAGTATGGAAGCAGTAAAGGGTTAATTTTAAATGTTTTGAGTCGGCCGCACTTTTGGGGTATGTCAAGTACCCTTCTTTTCGATCGGTGTGTTTAATGTTAAATAATAATTGATTCGGGCTTGGTTGGGAGTTGTAGGGAGTGATGAGTGGAGTCGGCGATTATTGTAGTAATAAATTTGATGATAAATTTCTTCAACTAATTCACCTAGAGTTTCAAATCGATTAAAATCTCCGAATTCTCCTTTGAATTTGCCATACCAAGATTCTTGATAACCATTTTGCCAAGGTGAACCTTTGGTACTCATACTAATTTTAATACCAAAAGATAGACATAAGTTAACAAAGTCTTCAGAATCATATTCGCTCCCTTGATCTGAGTGAATGATATCTGCCCGGGGATAATGCTCTAGAGCATCAAGTAATGCTCCCATAACCAAAAATCGATTATGGAATCGGGAAACATTAACTCCAACTATTTCTCGAGTAAATAAATCCATAACTGTGGCCAGATAAATAAATTTACCTTGATATTTAATGTAGGTAAAATCAGTACACCAGACTTGATTGGGTCGATTAACAATTAATCCTACTAACAGGTTGGGGAAATTGGTTGGTGGTTTATTTAAATCTGCTTTTTTAAATGGTGGTTTAGCTTTTCTCCGGTATGGTTTAATTCCAAATTTCTTCATGACTCGGAGAATTCTTTTTTTATTAAGTTTTAATTCTCTGGCAATTCGTTTATGGCCATAAGCTGGATTATCACCAATGACTGATTCAATTTGGGCTTTAACTTCTAAATCAATCTCTGGTCTCTTTGGTTTGTAGTAAAGTGAAGAACGACTAATTCCCAGTCTTCTGGCCATTTCTGTCTTATTCTCTGTCTTATTAATAGTTTCCACTTTTTTTCCCCCGATTATTTTCCAACATTAATTCACCAATGATTTTTTTAAGTGTCTCGTTTTCTTTTTTTAAACGATTATTACTCAACACTTGAGAAGTAATCCCTCCCACTCCCTGGCGCAACCAATAGTAAATCCCCTCACTACTAATCCCGTACATTTTGGCAATGGTGGGAACTGATTCTTTTCCCTCTTTTACTTTATTAAGTATTTCTTCTTTTATTTCTTTTTTTATTGGTGGTTTATACATAGTGTGAGTTTACACTCACCGTCTATTTTAGGGGGTACTGGTCAGATTTTTCATTGTATGCAATTTCTAAAACTATTCAAC
>Ga0210006_1001939_pt1 | contig 13924 bp, 14 predicted proteins | sample CryGey02umfilter_2_FD_185452 | JGI IMG/M metagenome (GOLD analysis project Ga0210006, IMG submission 185452) | Groundwater microbial communities from aquifer in Utah, USA - Crystal Geyser 4/10/14 0.2 um filter (SPAdes) (version 3) | ecosystem: Environmental > Aquatic > Deep subsurface >... | reverse complement strand
GATTTGGACAAGACTAGAAATTGACAACTCGATTCAAATGAGGTAATATGATTGCCTTTAAACTCAAATAATCATGAGTAAATCAGGTGAAACACAACTTATTCTGGGGTATAATAGCTCTCCACTTTCTTACTCATACGATGATGGTGCATGTCAGATAAATATGATCGCGGAGGCAGCAGATGGATTATATGCTTATGCTGATGAAGCGCATTATGATTTAGGAACTTCTTTCGCAAGTCACAGTCACATGCCCAAGGACGGGGTTCGTCCACCACTCTGGGCGCTTGAAAGGCAGTTAAAAGCCTATGATCACGAACGGATGAGAAGGGTGATTGGTGTTCGTTTACGCCTGAATGATTATGTTGAACAATTAGGACTTGGCATAGTCAGTGTTTCTATCGAGCTAACTGATGATCAAGGAGGAAATGTGGTATTGCCAAACGATGATTTCAAACCTCTTACATTGGGGAATGTCTTATCTCCAAGACGTCTATGTCAACAAATACTCGCATTATTTCCGATCGATCAAGGGAATGCTGAGCAAGTAAATGGTGATGGAGAAATTCATGCACGTACTTTTTCTTATTGTGAAAATGTTCCTGATGCTGTCGTACAAGAGCCCGGTAGGTTAACCGGTGGAAAAGGAGCTATCATTGTAACCGAAGGTTCTAGAATTGCCGTTAGTGTTCCGGTGCTTGATCCGGCAAAATTTGAAAGAACAAGAATCGCTTTTCAGCGAGTTCTCACGGATAGAATGGGTGGTTCTTCTCAAATTTATACCTGTCGCAATCTTAAAGCAGAAGTAGCATTAAGAATGATGAGAGAAGGGTAAAAATGTATATCCTATATGCACGTATATTAGACATAATAAAACCCTATACAGATGAAATCATTTATACTTTTAGACAACACGAAAGATGGGGAACTTTCATCGGAGTTTGAATCGGATGACGTTCGTTATATCCAGCCTTTGGTTCGGCATTTTTTAGAGGAATTTTTTTAATGCACCGGGCGGTCTAATTTATTCCAGAAGAAATGTGAAATTTATGGATATGGTTATGATCATAGCTATGTGCTGATGTTTAGGAATGCATAGATTTTGCTCAGAAAGGTTTAGTCGGCAGGTGCTAGTTTTTTCATCATATACGTTCCTTCTAATTCATAGCCTAGTTTTTTGTAATATTCCCGTGTGCCGATGGCGGCGATGACGGCTATTTTTTTGTATCCCGCCTTTTTGGCGATTTTTTCGGCCTCCGCCATCAATTGCTTTCCAATGCCCAAGTGTTGAGTTTTGGAATCCATTCCCTTTTTTTCATTTAATGTTTTTTGACGTCCGTACACATGCAGTTCCCGCACGAGCGCGACGTTTTTGAGCTCCGGAAAAATCCCGTCATTCGGTTTTTTTGGTAATCGCAATCGACATAATCCGATTAATTTATCCAGCTTTGGTTCCTCGATGCTTATAAAGACTTCCTCTCCTTCATTCGCTTTATAATTTTGAATTTTCAATTTTGAATTTTCAATTTTGAAATTCAGATCCTGAATTTCACGGCATCGGATACATCGACAGGTGATTCCCCGGCGTTGCATTATTTGGCGCAAATTTGATTTTTTTGACCCTATCATGATGCTTTCCGCGGGGATATCACGGATGATGCGAATGATTCGGCAGTATTCGGGAACGCTCCCTTTGATTTCGGCGATGACGTTGATCAATTTTTCATCCGTGTAGGCTGTGTGAACTTCCTTATCTTCTTTGATCATTTCCGCCAACGGGCTCTGCTGAATGACGACACAAGGATATACCTTGAGGTAATCGGGACGGAGGCCTTCCATTTCAAATAGATCGCGTCCTGATTTGAGATCGGATTCCAGCGTCGCGGTGGGTAAATTCGGCATCAGATGGTAGCAAATTTTTAATCCCACATCACGGCATAGCTTTGTCGCTTCGATCGATTCCTTGAGGCCATGGCCGCGTTTGCAAAAGGCATTTACTTTATCGTCCGTGGTTTGAATGCCGAGCTCAATGCCTGTTACACCATAGCTTCGAAGTCGCTTTAATTCCTCTTCATTTACCCAGTCCGGCCGTGTTTCTACCCATAGCCCCACACAGCGACAATTCGCCGTTTCATTTTGTTTAATTAAATCCTCTAATTTGAAATTAGAAATTAGAAATTTGAAATTTGCCGTTAGGGCACCTGGTCCTTCGTTTAATCCCAAAAAAATGCCTTTCAAAAATTCTTCCTGATACCAAAGGGGGATAGCTCCCCAGGTTCCTCCGGCGGTGCGGATGTCGATTTTAGTGATGTCATGTCCCTGAGCCACCAATCCATTCAGTCGGGTTTTGACCTGTTTGTACGCGCTGAATTCGTTGCGTACCGCGCGCATCATGGCCGGTTCGTTGCTCAGGTAACTTTTTGGCATTCCTTTTTCCGCGGGGCAGTAGATGCATTGTCCTGGGCATCCTAGATCTTTTGTTAACACGGTGATGTTCGCGATACCCGAAAGGGTACGTACTTTTCGTTTTTGAATCACTTCTAAAACACCCGGTGTGTTCTCAATTTTTCCTTTTTCCAGAAGTTCCGCATAGGCCTGGATCAGTTCCAGATTTTTGGGCAGGATTCCCCCATTTTTTTTTGTCCACTTGTTGCGGATTTTTTTGAGCTTGTCTTCATTTAAATCCGAAACAGTCACGCATTCCTGAATGATTTTTTTGGCCAGTGGAATCAGCGATTTACGGACGGAGTAGATATTCATTTTGTAATTTTAAATTTGGAATTTTCAATTTTTAAACGTGGTGTTATTGTACTTGTTTTGAGTGTATTTTGATAGTTTTTATTGACAAAATATTTTTTTGAGTTAAAATTACTCTCCTCCCTTTTTTGTTGCCCTTTTTCTAAAATGCCCTCCAATCATTTAGAATCCCTACATGACGCTTGGGTTGTTAACCCGAGTGGCCCCGGTGGTTATTACTGGGAAGCTCAGGGTGATCTGAGTGTTAATGGCCAAAAATATGTCTGGTTCACCAAACTCCATGATGGCTTTGGATTACAAAAAGATTCTTTTGTAACCAATCGTCGTGCCCTTCGTAGTATTACTGCAGACCCAAACAAAAAACCGGATCTTTCTGTGGTGGATTTTTGGGGATGGTCTGAGACGACGGCCGGTGCCGATGGCGTTTTTATGGAAGTTCTTTTAGAGGCACTACAAGAGGTTGGAGCAACTAATCCTCAGATTTTAGGTTTAAATGTGGCCGGGAAAGGAACACCGGAATATTTGAATTCAAAAACAGGATTGCCTCATATCAATCGGGTGAGTTGGTCGGATAAAATGGAAGACGCGTCTGCCATAGTGACCCGTCTTTTAGAATCGCATCGATTGTCCAGTCGTATTGTTTTAATGGGGCATTCCATGGCTGGAACTTATGATATTCACGTGCTTCATACGATTCGTCAGTATGCTCAGTCAAAACACACACGTCATGAAGTAAAACATGTTATTCAGCTGGCTCCTGCCAGTGATTTACCTCGTGCATTTTGGAACCCCTCTTTTTTCGGGGCAGTTCAAAAACCGTTAATGCGTTCTTTGCATCAGCCTGTTGCCACCGCCTGCGGCCGTTCTTCCGGGAATCTTGGCCTTACTTCTCCGGAACATCATGACATTATGATGCATGGATCTTTTGACTCAGAGGCTTTTAAAAGAACTGTTCCGGATAGCGCGCGTGAATTTCATGTCATCACCTTACATCAGCGAAGAAAATTAGCCGCTATGCTGGAAGAAGACCATTGTGCTGAAGGAATTCCTTTTTCTTTCTTTCGGGGTGTTCATGACCGATTGATGACACGGGGGCTTATTGATCAATTGTCGGTTTATATGCAATCAAAAAAAGTAGGGGCTGATGTTCGTCAGGTGGTTCAGTCCGATCATTTTGGACACGCTTTTCCATTTACCAGCATGACTCCTGAACAAAAAGGAGACTTAAAAGAGTTTTTAAAACTGGCTCTGGTTTGCGCTGTTAGGGGTGATAAATATTGATTTCTCGGCTTAAATCTGCTATAATTAGAAGATTGATAATCTTTTATGTTATGTCAGTTGAGTTTCAGTCAAACATCGATCGGTCAGAAAGTTTAAAAACAGATGAAATGGAACGGGCTCATACTTTTTTAGAAGAATCTGCCGGTTATGATCACGAACACGCTCAGCTTTTAACTCTTACGCTTCCTGAGCGTTTTATAAAACGATTGGCCGAATTTCAACATGAAAAAGAGACAGGCAAGGTTAATTCAATTCATCGCTCAAAGGAAGGCAATTTTATTTTTGATTATCCTATGGTGAAGGGGCAAGAACTTGATATGAAAATCATTGAAAGTTGGCCTTTTATTTTTAAAACATTGATGGGGATTCTTGAAAAGGAATCCGATTTAGATGTGGAAATACTTTATAGAGCCATCGCTCTTAAATTGCCTGCTACACAGCACATTTTAGAATCTTTGGCACGTGATGGTATCATTCAGTTGAATCAGGACAGGCGTCTAATTAGGGAATTACGCATGTTGTTTTCAGGAAAAAGCGTGAGTCAGATTTGGGAGGCTTGGCAAGCGTATTGGCTGGGAAAAAGATTTGAAAAAGCAAGAAACATATTGCCTTCCCGTTTAAAACAACTTGTTGATAATCCCACTGTTCCTCCCCCCGAGTTTGAAGGAAAGTCGGAGGAAGAGCTATTGGAGCTTTTGACTGATTCACGTCTTGTCGAATATCAGAGAGTACTTGCTGTTAAAGAAGTGATGACACGTGGGGGGATTGTTAATCGTGAATTTAATATTGATGGTGTTGATTTACTCGAGGTTCAAAATTCTGACCGAAGTCGCAGCTTTATGATATATGATCCTTCAGATGGAGAATTTGAGGATATTGACTCTTCTTCTTTGTCTGCTGTTAACAACGAGAAAGTGAGAATCTACTTGACCTCCTATCCCAAATAATCAATTTTTTTACCTTTCGCCCGCAGTAATATTCCCAGCATGAACGACAGGAACGCGATGACGATGATGGCCCAGAATTTGCCTCGCGTGCCTAAAAATAGAGCGATGATTCCGAATGTCGCGCATAGGGCGTAAATGACAAGAAGCGCCTGTTTTTCGCTGAGTCCAAAATGCAGTAACCGATGATGCAGGTGAACCGCTTTTCTTTGGTGATCCCATTCGCCGCCTTTCCAGGGGGCTTGTTTATTCAGAATTCGGTAAGTGATGACATACAGTGCATCCAGAATGGGAAAGCCGAGGATTAAAAAAGCGGTCGCGATTTTTCCGCCGGAAAAAATAGCGGTTACCGCCAGTAACAAGCCGAGCAACATTGATCCCGAATCTCCCATGAGGATTTTTGGCGGATAAAAATCAAAACACCAGAAGGCCAGGGCGATCATGGCGATGATTAGTGCGAGCATGGCTACATCGGGTTGATTGACGATTTTTGAAATGCTTAAAAAGAAAAGGGTTAATCCACCGATCACGGTGATGCCGCTGGTCATTCCCGGGATGCCATCCAGCCAGTTCATGGTGTTTACAATCAAAAGAATCCAGGCAATGGTGAAGAGTCCTGAAAGGAGTAGAATCGTTTTTGAAAAAGTACCAATGACTATGGTTAATTGTAACTGGCTTAAATCGATGTGACCCCCGAAAGGGTTGGTGATCGTTTCAATTCCAATGCCCACTCCTACCATGATGAGTGCGACAGTCAGTTGGACGATCAGTCTGAACCAAGGCGGTAAATTGATGCGATCATCGATAAAATTCACCAGTACCAATAGGCCTCCCCCTACAATAAGCCCGATTAATTTTACGGTCGGATCGAAAAAAATCAAAGCCAGTGCGACGAAGACGAAGTACAACAAAATTCCCCCCGGGTAGGGGATTGGTTTTCTGTTTAGTCCGTATTTATCCGGACGATCCATCAAACCGATTTTCGGGAAAAATTTCAGCACTATCAACACAGAAAGCAGTGTGAGAACGAAGGCCGATAGGGCGGGAATGATGTATTGCATAAATTATTCTAATTGCTCTAATTAACCTAATTAATCTAAAAATAACCAAATTCCAATACCTAAATCCTAAATCCTAAATCCTAAATCCTAAATCCTAAATCCTAAATCCTAAATCCTAAATCCTAATATCTAAGCACTAAATAAATTTAAATGATCAAAATAGCAATGACCAAAACAAGTATTTTGATTGGGAATGTCGTATTTGTCTTTCAAATTTGAGTATTAAAATTTTGAATTTGTTTAGAATTTAGGATTTGATACTTGAGATTTATTATTTTACCATCCTCTTTTTGCCATTTTCGTTTCCAGGTTTTCAATTTCGATTCCGGCCATGGCCTTGCCTAAATTTTCCGACACTTCAGCGATTTTTTTTGGGTTGTTGTAATGGGTTACCGCTTCTACAATGGCGCGCGCCATTTTTTCCGGATGATTGGATTTGAAAATGCCGGAACCCACAAAGACTCCATCGCAACCCAATTGCATCATCATGGCGGCGTCGGCGGGGGTGGCAATGCCTCCTGCCGCGAAATTGACGACGGTCAGTCGCCCCAGCTTCAAAGTCTCTTTTAAAAGTTTCATTTCGACCCGCTCTTCTTTACAGTAGGTTTTAAGGGTGTTTTCGGATGCTTTTTTGAGTCGTTCAATATCACGGTTGATCGCTTTGATGTGACGTACGGCTTCAACTACATTTCCGGTGCCCGCTTCGCCTTTGGTGCGGATCATGCACGCGCCTTCCTGAATTCTGCGAAGCGCTTCGCCCAGATTACGGGCACCGCATACAAAAGGCACTTTGAATTTGGATTTACCAATGTGCGCTTCCTCATCAGCGGGCGTGAGTACTTCACTTTCGTCAATATAATCAACTTCTAACACTTCCAAAATCTGCGCTTCCACAAAGTGACCGATACGCACTTTTGCCATTACCGGAATAGAAACCTCTTTGATGATTTCTTTGATCAATTTGGGGTCACTCATGCGTGCCACTCCTCCGTCCTTGCGGATGTCGGAAGGAACTCTTTCGAGTGCCATGACCGAAACCGCACCGGCTTCTTCCGCGATTTTAGCCTGCTCCGCGTTTACCACGTCCATAATCACACCGCCTTTCAGCATTTGTGCGAGTCCTTTTTTGAGCGTGGGGGTGTTGTGTTGTTTCATGGGATTTTAATTAAGTTGTGTCTTTTTTTGGGATTTGCCACTAAGGGAAGCCTTCGGTTTGAGATATGAAAGCTTATTCTTTTAAAAATTTAAGTTACCGCCTCCCGAAGTATTCGTTTTTGGAACGGAAGGACTTTTGTTTGAAGTTCCCGAGTAAAGCTGAAGCAACATGACCATTGAAAATATAACAATGGCCAGTGCCATTAGCCCGAAAATGAAGGTAATGGTTTTAAAACGCTGGCTCAAATAGCTGAATTTTATTGCGTGTCGGAAAATCAATCCCGCAAAAATAAAAAAGATAGTAATCAGGACGATATAGATGATGACAACAGCAATCATTTTATTGTGTTAAAGCGTGAGTCATTCTAACAAAAACCATTGAAGGAAACAATTTGTTAATTTTTATCCGAATGGATTGACTTTTCTATAAAAAGGAATAGATTGAACTCAAGAAAAACGTTTGATTTAAAGGACATGCTATTAGAAGGCGTATGGAAAGGGAAAGGCGATCGTGACTGGAAGTCGCCTACATAATGCGCTAATCGGTACCACCTTAAAAGAGTTTTTCTTACAATCCAAGAGTGTCCGTTTAGGCGGAAAACGGGGTGGAACCGTCCGATGATTCGTTGGACCCCCGATAGTTTTTCTATCGGTATTTTTTAAAATTTAATTTATAAGATTATGCCTTTCCCCGATTTATACACGCAACTTATCGATTTACTCGATAAAAACAAGGCTCATTATCGTTTAATCACTCACGCGCCGGAAGGACGAACGGAAATCGTCAGCCCTATGCGAGGCAATGAATTATCACAGGCGGCGAAATGTATTGTGATGATTCTTAAGCTAAAAAATAAAACGACGAAATATGTTTTAGGAGTTGTTCCCGGTGACGCGAAAATAGATCTGGAAGCCATGAAGGAATTGTTTGGCGCGACTTATGTGGCTTTTGCCACTACCGAAATTGCCGAAGAATTGGCGGGCAGTGTTTCGGGAACCGTTCTTCCTTTTTCCTTTAACCCCAAATTGGAATTGGTGGTTGATCCGCTTTTGTTGAAAAATGAAGAAATTTATTTTAATGCGGCACGTTTGGATCGTTCCATGGCTTTAAAAACCAGCGATTATGAAAAAATAGCCAAGCCGCGTTTTGAGAGTATCGCACAATATTCGGATGTTTCAGAAGATCATGAGCTTCCGATTCAGCAAAAGCGTCATAGTCTTTCCCACATTTTGGCGCAAGCCGTTGTGGAGATGTTCCCTGATGCCAAACTCGGTATTGGGCCTACCATCGACAATGGATTTTATTACGATTTCGATTTGCCACGCACACTTATCCCCGAGGATCTTGCGATTCTGGAAAAAAAGATGAAACACATTGTCAAACAGAATCAAAAATTCGATCATTATGTGGAACCTGCGGATAAAGCGATCGATTATTTAAAAGAGCTTCATCAGGACTATAAAGTGGAATTGGTTTCCGATTTAAAAAAAGGGGGTGAAACGGAAGTCAGTTTTTATCGCAATGGACCTTTCGTGGATCTGTGCAAAGGGCCTCATGTGGAATCGACGGGAAAAATCGATTTGAACGCGTTCAAGCTCGATAAAATTGCAGGTGCGTATTGGCGCGGGGATGAAAAACGCCCCATGCTTCAGCGAATTTACGGTTTGGCGTTTGAAACCAGAGAAGAGTTAGACAACTATCTTGCCATGCGTGCCGAGGCGGAAAAACGTGATCATCGCAAGTTGGGCAAGGAGCTTGAATTGTTCACCTTCAGCGAAAATGTGGGTCCCGGTCTTCCTTTGTGGTTGCCCAACGGGGCTGTGATGATCGAGGAATTGGAAACACTGGCCAAGGAAATGGAACGAAAAGGCGGATATGATCGTGTGCGCACGCCTCATTTGACCAAAGGAAAGCTTTACGAAATGTCCGGCCATCTTCCGCTGTATGCGGAAAGCATGTATCCGCCCATGAAATTGGATGGCGAGGATGATTATTATGTAAAGCCGATGAACTGCCCACATCATCATATGTGTTACAAGGCTCACCCCAAGAGTTACCGCGATTTACCTTTGCGTTACGCCGAGTATGGCACGTGTTACCGTTACGAAGATTCCGGTGCGCTTTTTGGCCTCATGCGTGTGCGTAGTATGCAGATGAATGATGCTCATATTTATTGTACCGAAAGTCAGTTTGAAGATGAATTTATGGCCGTCACCAATTTGTACTTTGAGTATTTTAAAATTTTGGGTGTCGGCAAGTTCGTGATGCGTCTTTCACTCCATGATCCGGCTAAACTCGGTAAAAAATATGTGAATGAACCCGAGCTTTGGAAGCGTGGAGAAGAAATGGTTCGCAATGTGATGAAAAAAACTAAAATCGAGTTTGTGGAGATTGCTGATGAAGCGGCGTTTTATGGCCCCAAGATCGATATCGAGGTGTGGAGCGCGATTGGTCGTGAATTCACTTTGGCCACCAACCAAGTCGATTTTGCGGTTCCTAAACGCATGGGGCTTACTTACATTGACGAACATGGTGAAGAAAAAAATCCTATTTGTATTCATCGTGCGCCGCTCAGTACTCACGAACGGTTGATTGGATTTTTGATCGAACATTTTGGAGGCGCTTTTCCTACATGGTTGGCTCCGGTTCAAATGGTGCTTGTTCCCGTTGCCTCATCTCACGAAAAATACGCGGAGGAACTTCGTCGGCAATTGTTTGATTCGGGACTTCGCGTGGAGTTGATGGCGGCTGAGGAAACTTTGGGCAAACGCATTCGTGAGGCGGAAAAGAAAAAAGTTCCTTACATGTTGGTGATCGGTGACAAAGAAGTCGAGTCCAAGTCCGTTGCCGTGCGCAATTACCACACCAAAGAACAGGAGGTGATGAAAGTGGCGGCATTCATGACGATGGTGAAAAAGGAGGTCGAAGGGAGACGATTACCTGAGTAATTTTTAATTTACAATTTATAATTTTTAAAAAATCCTGAATAGCAAGTTTAGAAATTTAAAATTTATATTTTAAAATTAAAATTCCCGTACCCATTCGTTAAAATCCGGTGTAATAAAAACGTCAAAAAACGCTTTAGTATTCGCAAGAAGCTCGCGTTTTTTGAATTCATAAATCTTGATGTATTCATGGCGATCGGCTACTACACCATCCGCGTTAAAGCCAAAGTGATTCGCGTAAAAAAGGGCGCGCGGCAAATGGAATCGTTGTGTGACGATCAAAATATCATGCGGTTCTTTTGGCATGTTCAAAATGGAGGCCAATGTGTTGAATCCTTTTTCGTCTTTTAACAGGGCGTCCTCAGGAATTCCCTGTTTTTTGGCATAATTGGTCATCGCGATCACTTCTTGCTTATCACCGCTCATTCGTATTTTTTCCGCCTTTTTATTTTTATACAAATCTACAGCGGTTTGCATTCTATCCTCTAGAATGGTGGAAAGGTTGTTCGCGTTATAAGCAGCGGCTCCCAAAACCAGTACCAGTTCTTTTTTTTGGACGTTTTCTACCGTTTCATACATGTGTTTGGCGGCTGTCGCGTTGATCCAAACATCCGCCACAAAAGGGAGGCTCAGGAGCCCAACAATTGCAAGACTGACGGTAATGAATCCTTTCTGCTTCAAGGTCATGAGGGGTTATTAAAATGTTTTTTGATCCACCATGTTTTGAATTGCGGAATAATACTCATGGAGATCAGGTAGGCTGTCGCGGGTACGATCGCTTCTAAAAACGGTTTTTTAAAACCGGCGATGCTCATGAATATAACAATGAGCAAATAAGTAATGATCGCGATCAGGATTTTTCTTGCCCAACTGGTTTCCCAGGCCTTATCCGCCTCCACTTTTTTATTTCGTGTTTCGATCGCCTCAATTCTTTGTGTTATTTTTTCAATCTGATCGTTCATATATTTAGTATATTTTGTAATAAATTTCGCATTTCATTCACATGGATTTTTATGGGTATGGTTTTTCTTTGTTGCATTCGAATGAATTGGAAAAGCAAAACAACGACCCAGGCCAATAAAATAAGAAGAAGATTTTTGAAATTCACAATTTCTACAATGGCGGGTCCCGAAATATAAACCACCATTCCCCATAACACATTCCAGCTGATGAGGGCGGATAAAGAATAGATGAAAAAACGTTGGAAGGGGAGTTTTAAAATACCCGCGCAGGTTGCCGTGAGCGCACCGACATTTGGGTGGAAATACGTTACAAAAATGATTTTTAACCCCTGTTTTTTCACGCGTTTTTTGGTTCTTTCAATCGCGTCGCGCAATCCGAATTTGAGGAGCAACCGGTACCATCCGTAACGCCCTAGCGCGTAATTAAATACCGTTGTGATCAAAAATCCGAGAATGATCAATCCTATGACAAGAATCGGGTTCATTCCGTTGCTTTTGGCAAAAACAACACCCATCACCATCACCACCGAGCCGGGTAAATACCAGTTGGCCAGGAGTATTCCCTCGGCTAGTGCTCCCAAAAAAACCACAGAATAGCCATGAATCGCGAAGGCATCTTTAATCCATTCTTTCATTTCCGCGTAAGAAGGAAGATTGAATAGATGATAGATAATCGCTACGATTGCGAAGATCGCTAGTATAACAACAGGGACAATCACGTATTTTAAAAAGTCATTGGTCTGTTTTTTCATCGATTAATTTAGTTTGATGCCATTGTAACAAAATTTTGTTTATATCCATACATTCATCGCATGATTTCGATCCCGCCACCAATTGAAGGGGTTGTTTTGAATATACAATCGAATTCGGTTTAATTCGGTTTCGTTACGAATGATATGATCATGATAATTAGGTTGCCAGGAGAAATCGTTATCAATAATTTTTATTTTTTTTGTACAAATCATTTTATAGCAACGAATTATCAATGATAATGATCCTTTTTTGGGTGATATGGTTGAAAAATAATTGTGTTTGTTTTGATTTTTGTCGTAGAGACGTTTTATTAAAACGTCTCTACGCGGTGTTACAAAATTTAAATCATTTGATCTATTTTTCAACCACAATATTCCATGTATATGGTTTGGCATTATCGTCCATTCATCCAATTCAACATTTTTAAAATGATTTGGAATATTTAACCAAAATTGATTTGCAATCACCCCCAATCCATTTAGCCCCATAATCCCATTCCGGATTTCACCGAAACATTCGTGCCTATTTTTTGTACAAATTGTCACGAAATAGGCACCACAAAATGCATAGTCCCATGTGGGATGTCGATTGGACTTGATTTTGTATTTTTCCCTGAATAATTCAGGGCTAAATTGCTTCTTCATCGTGGTTCACTTTATTCGCTTGTATTCAAAATTTCTTCAATATTCTATGGTGCCCAGAGAGAGAATCGAACTCTCACTCCCGAAGGAACACGATTTTGAGTCGTGCGCGTCTACCAATTCCGCCATCCGGGCACATATCTAATTTTAGATTACATAGTTCAATCTGTCTACCAACCTGCCTACCGGCAGGCAGGTTCCGCCATCCGGGCACATTGCTGGTTAATTTTAAATGTTTCGTGTTAATTTTTCAATGAAATTTTTTAAAAAATTGTTTAAACTGTCTTTGATTTACAATTTTTTATGAAAACTATCTACAATATCCTCGATGAGCTTGGCATTGAATACGTAAAGCACGAACATCCTGCGGTTTTTACGTGTGAAGAATCCGAGGCGGTTGGTTATCGTCGTGCGGAGGGTGGAAATACGAAAAATCTTTTTTTGCGGAACAAAAAAGGGACTCGTCATTATCTCGTTTCCTTGGGGCACGAAAAACAGGCGGATCTTAAAACACTGAAAGAGAAATTAGGCGAAAGTAATTTGAGTTTTGCGTCAGCGGAACGGCTAATGGAATACCTTGGGCTTACCCCCGGTTCCGTTTCCCTTTTGGGGCTTGTGAACAATGCGGCGCATGATGTGATTGTGATTTTGGATGAAGATTTGTGGAAAAACAATGTCATTTGTTGTCACCCCAACATCAATACGTCCACGCTCGACATTAAACGTGAGGATATGGAAAAGTTCTTTAAGTGGTGCGGGAATGAGGTGAGGGTGATGGAACTTTAATTTTTCTGAAAAGACCCCATTTTTTCGGGGAAGTTTTTGAGGAAACAGCTTGAGTGGATCGAAAAAGGGTGTATGAATTTTGACATACACCAATATTCAATGCCCCTTTTTCAGCATGAATAAATATATCCAGGATTTCATAAAAGACAACAGCAGATTTCTTTTAAGCGGCTTGACGTTGTTTCGGAAGAAGGTTGTTTCCGAAATAATCAGAGGTTTTTTCGTTTTTTCACTAAAACCTTTGATTATTCGCTCCTCAAAAACTCCCCCGGAGCAGCTTTCGCCGCTCTCAAGGAGAACCTTTAAAAAACCGGGGGTCTTTTTAGTTTCTTTTTAGCCCCTACGCTTCTGGTGCTATTGATTTGGAGGTGGCACCAGGTGCTGATTTGCGCGTTGTATCTACCGATCCAAACAGAACTCCATGTCTGCATTTTGTAGAGGAGGAAATGCCTACTTTAATCGAGCCCACTCGACACAGATTCTTTATTGAATTAGGCTTGATTCCATCTGGTATAGCTGGAATAGTATAATCCCATTCGTCATTTCGACCCGCCTGAAGCAGGTGGGGAAGAAATCCCTTTGCCCACTATTTCCTTCAAAATAGGCAGTGATGATATTGTGTCATTTTATTTTGATTT
>Ga0210006_1001938_pt1 | contig 13927 bp, 16 predicted proteins | sample CryGey02umfilter_2_FD_185452 | JGI IMG/M metagenome (GOLD analysis project Ga0210006, IMG submission 185452) | Groundwater microbial communities from aquifer in Utah, USA - Crystal Geyser 4/10/14 0.2 um filter (SPAdes) (version 3) | ecosystem: Environmental > Aquatic > Deep subsurface >... | reverse complement strand
GTTAACTAGCCGTATGAATTGGCAAATATGCTTAAAAATATATGAGTATATCATTTGAAAATTTAACCCCCATTTCATCAATTCTCGTCGGTATTCTGATTCTCATGTTTCCCAAGTTTCTCAATTATTTGATTGCAGGATATCTTATTCTGACAGGAGTCATTGCTCTTGGCATATTGAGATAAACGAACTGAGATTTAATACATTAAAAAACTATATGTTGATTCTTATTTTATCTTTAATAGTGGGCTCACTGCTTGTGTATGTTTCAAAATATAATTTTCAACCGGTGTCGGTCAATCTCGGATTTACTGTTTTTTCAGGGATTCCTCTTTTTTATGTTATTATAGTCTCGCTTGTGATTGGGCTCGTACTTTCCTATTTGGTATCTCTTATTCAATCCATCTCTACTTCATTTATACTGCATGGCAAAAATGTAGAAATCAAAAAAAATAAAGATGAGGTTCTTGAATTAACAAAAAGAGTTCATCAACTTGAGATAAAAAATGAGAAATTAGGGAAAGATTCTGGGATCGAACCCGGAGACAGAAATGCGTTATGAATACGATACTCGCCAAAATTTGGAAAATGCTTCGCCTTCCGAAAGGAATACAGTTATTTGTCATGAGATTTTTTCAAGACCAATTTCTGGTGGGAGTGACCGGAATAATTTTAAATGAAAAAAAAGAAATACTTCTTTTTAAACACACATATCGACCGCATAAATGGAGTTTGCCTGGTGGATACTTAAAGTCCGGGGAACATCCTCGAGAGGCTCTTGAAAGAGAGATTAAAGAGGAATCAGGGCTTGTCGTGAGTGTTGACGACTCTCTCAAAACGCGCACCGACCGGGAAACGGCACGTCTTGACCTTTGTTATACTGGCATCTTGATTGGTGGAGATTTTATTCCAACTCATGAAGTATCGGAATACGGTTTTTTTTCTCAAGACAATCTCCCTCTGCTTCGAACAAATCAGGTCTTTTTAATTGATGAGGTGTTGAAATCCAATAAACAATAAAATCATTTACAATGCTACATTTTGGCATAAAATGGCGTAATAGACTCCGATCCTTAGAGACTAATAAATGAAGAACGTACTTTCTCAGCTCAATCTCTACTGATATACTCTACTTAAGTTATATTCGACACTATGAAATTCATCTTCCAAACTATGCCTGCATATGGACACCTCAATCCTATGCTTGGTGTGGCAGAGGAACTTGTCAATCAAGGTCACGAAGTTCTTATTTACAACACTCCTGAGTTTAAAGAAAAAATTGAATATGTCGGAGCTTCATTTAGAATGGTTCAATTGGATGATCCAAGAATAACCATTGATAACCTGCGTGTTCTTCACAGTGCACTCACAATAGCGGATTTTAGCTTGCGTGCAACCAAATGCCTCCTTGGACCAACTATCGCTGAGATTGGACGTGAAAAACCAGACTGCTTAGTTCACGACTCACTGAGCTTATGGGGGAAAATTGCAGGGCTTAAAACACATATCCCGACCGTGTCTTTAGTACCAAGTATGGCAATAAATACTCAATTGATAGTAAGTCAAACACCGCTTCTCCTTGACGATTATGTTCAAGCTTTTTCTCATCCGCATACTTTCTTCAACATTATTAACAAATTTCGCAAATCATATTCAAAAAAAGGCCTTATTCCTCCATTGTTCTTTGATATGTTTTCAAACGTTGAAAAGCTGAACATAATCTTTACTTCGCGCCAATTTCAGCCTCTTGCGGATAGTTTCGATGATTCATACAAGTTTGTTGGACCGATTGTTTATGATAGAAATGAAAAACAACCAGGAGTGATTTCAAAAAAAGATCAACCTCTTATTTATGTTGCGCTGGGAACCGTTTACAATGATAGCGTTGAGAATTATCAATCAATCATCGCAGCATTAAAACAAATCGGAATTGAGTCCTATGTTTCGATTGGTAAATATATCAATCCATCTGAGCTTGGAGATATTCCATCAAACGTACATATTGCACCATATTATCCTCAACTTGAGATGCTCAAAAAAGCATCTATTTTCATAAGTCACGCTGGAATGAATAGCGTCAATGAAAGTTTGTATTTTGGAGTACCTCTTCTCATGCTTCCTATTATTCAAGAACAGAAGATAAACGCAGTAAGAGTCGAACAATTGGGGGCAGGAGTATATTTCAAAAAAAAGCCGATAGACATTCCTCTATTAATAGATTCTGTCAATTCTCTTCTTAATGAATCAAGGTATGCAAAAGCTGCCGAAAAGGTCGGCAAAGCTCTGAGGTCAAGTGGAGGAGCTAAAAAAGCAGTAGATCATATCTTAAACTATATTTCATAGTTTATTGTCATTTCAAGAATATTCGTACCATTAGATTACTTATTATTCTTTCTATCCTTTTTAAGTCCACGAACTCGTCCATTGGTCTTTCGTTTCAACAATGATGGTTTCTTCTTCGCTTGTTTATTTTTTTTGATCATACGCACGAATAATATTTTTTTCTAACAGAGGCTGCTATCAATTAAAAAATTGATTATGAGTTTGGGCTTTTCTTAGCCTTTCTGGCTTTTTGATCAGCTTTTCTATTCTCAACTCTTTGTTCACTTCTTAATTTGATAGCAGCATATTTATCGAGTCGATTCTTATTTGTGATATCTACTTTTTTTTGACATTCAGGATCAGGACAGACCATCTCTGTATTGATTATCACAGAGTCATCTATCTTTTCTTCCCAAACTTTAGACACCACTCGCTGTGTTCCACATCGAATGCATGGACTATTGGTTGTGTTTATCATAAATGCAGGTTATTTTTAATAACTTCTTCTGTCTCCTCGAGAGTTATCTCTATTATATCCTCCACCACCAGTTCTGTTTTCTCTTGGTTTTGCGACGTTAACAACGATTTTTCTTTCTTCAACTTCTGTGCCATCTAGCTCAAGAGCTTTTTGTGCATCTTCCTCGTTTTTGAATGTTACAAATCCAAATCCTTTTGATCGACCAGTATCACGATCGGTAATAACGACTGCTTCTACTATTTCTCCAAATTTGGCAAATAGTTGTGCAAATGTTTCATTATTAATTGACCATGGTAAACCGCCGACAAATAATTTATTTTTATCCATATGTATGTATGCACCCCCTTTTATTTTGTGTAATTTCTTAATTATCTACGTTTCGTCCAATACGTTCGCCTTTTTATATCCTGATCTAAATAATGCGCCTCCAAAACCTTGATTCGACTTCCAGAAAGCGTTGAATTATTTAATGCTTTGATTGCTTTTTTGGTACTTTCATCTGAATCCATCTGAATATATCCGTAGTTTGTATTTTTTTCAAAATTTGCAGTTCGGACTATTTTAAGCGACACGACATCTCCAATTTTCATAAAAACATCTCGAAGTTGATCGTCTGTGGTAGATTCTGATAATTTTCCTATGTATATTTTTTTAGCCATATGTAAACCGTTTTTGTGAGAAGTATTATTGATTAGAAAGAAATATTATTCTTGTCTAGTCAGCAAGCATTCAAACTATTGAGCATGTTAACAGTATACACTATTTAATAGTAATCGCGAGAGATTCTTCCCATATTCATATTTCTGAGTTCAATTCAAGCCCATCAATTATTGATTTGAATTATTTACTTATGTATTATCCTTTCAAAGGATATGTTTTAATGTAATTTTTTAGGTATAACTCACACATCATGTTTCAGTAAATCTAATATTAAATACGCTTTATCAAAAGTAATATATTTTATAGAGACAATGCAAACTAATCATCGATTTCAATAAATTGCAATAAAAAGAAAATACATTAAATGGGAATAGGTAATCTGGAAATAGATATATCATTGATCGGATGATCATTCATAATTATTTAAATAAAATCTTTTTGCAAGATATCTTTTAAGAAAGACACGCGGGTGTACTTTTGTCCGATCTTCAAACTTGTAAATACCGAATATGTCAATAAACATAGTATTTATTAAGCTTCACTCTTTAAAAGAGTACTTTCTCAATGAAATTAATGAAATGGTATTCTGATAAGATTTCATACACTGCATGTGTATCTTGACATTTGATATATCGTCTGCGTATAGTAGATAATGAACCTAATTATTAATTAAATTACCTTAAGTATGGACAAGCTTAAAAAGCCATGGGTAAGTATTCTACTTATCATTTTGGCTGCAGGAGGGGCAATTGCCGGCACATGGGCGTATTTTACAGCTACAAGAACAGCTGAAACAAATACGTTCACTGCGGGTACACTTGACCTCAATGTCACAGGCGACAGTATCGCCAATAAACCGTTTGTTATCACCAATATGGGTGCAAACGCAAACATCTCCGGTACGCAAGACTGGACAATTACAAACACTGGTACTCTTCCTGGTCGACTTCTTGTTCGTATCACAAATCTTGATAACCAAGAAAATGGTTGTAATGATCAAGAATCATCGGTTGAAACGACCTGTGCCAATGATACAATCGGAGAACTCGGGGGAGTTGTAACACTTAACGTTGCACTTGATACCGTCGATAAAGTTGCTTCAACATTAACAAATGCTGACGTACTTGAGATTGGTGATGAATGGAATGACACGGTAGTGCCAGTCATCATGCAACCAGGTGATACGCATGTCATTACGATGCACTGGGCAACTGCTGAAAACGCATACGGAAATGAAATCCAAAGCGATTCATTGACTTTTGACACGGTGTTTCAATTAATACAAGCTATTGATGGACCAACTCCAGCAAATAGATCAACAACAAACCAATTTGGAGACCTATAAACAACCTAATCTCTTAGAATAATTTTTGAAAGGGGAGGAATTAATTCCTCCCCTTTCTCATAATATGAATTACCTGCATCCAAATGAAAATCATTCAAGCAATACTCAATAGCATTTCGTATATATTCTTTATTCTCCTTGCTATAGTTGCTTTTTTTAGTGTATCTGCAAATACTGGCTTACTTGGAAATTATAAATCCTTAGTTGTTCAGTCTGGATCAATGGAAAATACCATTATGACCGGAGACATTATTTTGATTAAAGCAATCCAGCAATACAATAAAAATGATGTTGTTACCTTTAAAGAGGCAGATGAACGCATTGTTACCCATAGAATAATCAAGGTTCAAGATGATTCGGATAATACAGTTTTTATTACAAAGGGTGATGTAAATAGATCTATTGACAACGACATTGTCACTCCCGAACAAGTACTTGGAAAAGTCATGCTAGTCGTACCAAAGATCGGTTTTCTTGTAGCGTTTGCGAAATCTCCATTCGGCCTGGTAATCCTGATATTGATTCCTGCAACGCTCCTCATTATTGACCGTGTGATTAAAATGTCTCAAAAAAGAAAATGATAATCATTATAGATAAATGAAATGCTAAATATAAGATCTCAGGTCATGCTCATCGCTATGATAACTCTCGGCTACTGGTTTCTTCAAACAGGCCTCACCAGTGCAGATCTCGTCGCAGAACGAAAGATTGCTGGCAATCAATTTTTCATCACAACACTTTCATTTGTAAATATTAATACGGCAAATTTTTCACAACTTATTAACTTTTTCACAACTGAAGGCATTGTTCCTGGAGGGTTCGATGCAAAAACCGTACGCATCGAAAAAGATGGAGAGCTTGATGTAAAGTACTCTCTTCAAACGGTCAAACGGGGAGGTGATGACGCATTTTGTATCTCCCTCAAACTAAATATTGTGCGACGTGACTTAACCGAGGTATACAATGGCAATTTGATGGATCTTTCTCTCAAGATACCCTCAAAGATGGGGATCTTGAAGAATGGATACTATTTTTAAATTTGAATGCAAGTGATGAAGAGTTGAAATTGAAAGAATGTAATTTTGACCTATATATACGGACATATCGAAACGAACCTGGTGAAAATATTACCGGGATTCATGCGACCCGGACACTCAAAAGTGATATCACAAGTGGAACATGGTAAATCTTTCGTATAATGCATACATGTCCTCATCAATTTTTTTATCTTTTCGAAATTCAAAACTTTACCTTGTCTTCCTTATTTTTTTTCTCTCAATGTATTCATTTCCCTATTTATTAGCAATGGGCTTTTGGGAAAGTTCTTTATTTTCATCAATATTTCAAATTCCATGTCTCCTTCAATATCTCGAAATGATTTGGTAATTGTTCAAAAGATGGATCTCTCACAGTACTCCGTTGGAGATATTATTTCATTCACTTCAAATAGATTCGAGCAAAATGGTGTCATCACTCATCGCATTGATTCAATAGAAAATGGTCAGTTTATTACAAAAGGAGATAATAACGAACTGCCTGATTCAAAGCACATTATTCCAATTCAAATTAAAGGTTCGGTGAATGCAATCATCCCATACTTAGGATTTTTGACCAATTCTGTAAATTCAATGATTGGAAAAGTATTATTTTTGATTATTCCTATGGTGATAATCATCATTACTGAATTAAAAAATATTCAAAACTATGGAACCGGTTAATATTCTTGAAAATGTTCGAAAATTATTTAACGCTATTATTGGACTTCTTCTCACACTATTCCCTTCAGTTGTCTTAATCATAAGTACGATTCTGTTTATTTTTCTTGCGCTTGTATTTTTCTTGCTGACTGGAACCAATTTATAAAATAACCCAAGTGCTCACTTACTGCAAGTATTTTTTTCTCACGACTTTTATTGAGATAGGATAGTAAATCCGATATGCTGATTTTTGCCCCACAAAGTACTTTATCAGCTCCACCATAATATAAATAAAGCTCATCCCCTTTTAGTACATGTCCGCAAGGGAACACTACATTATTCACGACTCCGTCCCGCTCATACAATGCTTCTGGTTCCAAAATGGGATACGGTGTCCGTGCCAAAACCTTTGTAACATCTACTATATCTAAAAGTAGTGCACCTATACGATAATGACGATCAATTTTACTTATGCCATGATAAATGATCAACCAACCATCTTTGGTTTTAATTGGTGGATCATTAATCCCAATTTTTACCCCATCCCATGATCCTTGTCGTGGAGTAATGATTTTCATCACACCTAGGTGTGATTTTTCTTCAAATTCTAAATCATCAACCATGTCAATTACAATATTTGGTTCAACTCTATGCAGAAATACATATTTCCCTTGGATCTTTTCTGGAAAAAGTGTTCCATCTTTATCAGCAATATTAGGAGGTGATATAATCTTAGGTTCTGACCATGCTTCCCATTTGCGCTTTAGAAAATCTTGAACTGTTATGGAGGTCATTGCCAAACGAGGGAGTCTTCCGTCAAATGCGGTATACAACATATACAAAATTTCTCCTATCCGTGTGATTCGTGGATCCTCAGTACCCGCTGTACTTCCATTTATGAGTGGTAGCTCATATACACTTCGATGAGGATAAATGGAGCTCGTAAGCCGCTCGTCGATACAAACACCATCTTGGCTTACCGCAAGTCCTAAATGAGAAAGGTTATCTGATCCCGTCGTCCGATAAACTATATAGACAATATTCTCAATTTCAATTGCTGCCGGATTAAAAACAGCTTTTGATTCCCATGAATGTTCTTGAATAGGTTCAAGAAGTGGATTATTTTGAAATTTTCTGCATTTGAGCGTAGAAGGAGTATTTATTTCAAAATGTGTCATAAAAGCAGGCATATCAATACTCGCAAGTGCACAATACCTATCTGCTGCACCATAATATACTCTTAGTTCATTATTTTCAATAATCGCACCTGAGGGAAATACAATATTCTCAATTTGGCCATGCAACTCGTATTCAGCTTCTGGTTTTAATAATGGATTTTCTATTCGTCCAATAATTTTTTGTGGATTCGTGAGATCTAGCAGTACTGACTCTATTCGAAATTCTTTCTGAATGTCAGGGCTGAGATAATATTTGATATATGAATAAATGAGTATCCATCCCTGAAATGTTTTAAGAGGTGGCGCTCCCAGTTCAACCTGATCACTATTTACTCTTCGCAGATTTACAATATGCTCATCCAAATTCTCATACCACTGCTCCCAAAAATGAACATCCCAAAGGGTTGATATATGCTCAAATTGAGCAATCGCAATCTGAGAAGGTGGTTTATCGGTATTGACTGTTAAAATCGCGGTAAACAGACCGTTAATTTTTTCAGGAAAGAGCGTCATGGCCTTTGCATTAAACGGCGTTACGAGGTGTTTTTCAGAAATCGAATTTAAGTCAGAAGATATTGCTACTGCAACTTTTATTCCATTCTCATTGGGAGGATAAATACTTAATGCCGTGTAAAAAATATAATAGGTACCTTCTATTTCGACTACGCGAGGATCTTCACATCCATACCGTTCCCATGATTCTTCTGGCTTAATAAATAACTCATGATTTTCAAATGATATCCCGTCACGGCCAGTTGCCTTCGCAATCGTTGACATTCTAAACTCAGAATTAAGTACGCTTGTTTCATCACCCATCGATCGATAGAACATATAAAATAATTCATTTCTTTTAATGACTGTACCATTGAAAGTAGCAAATGTTTCCCAAGAATTATTGGGATTTGGAGAAATGATGGGGTTTTGTGGATGACGATTCAGAAGCATTAGCCGTATGATAATTCACGAACTTCTAGACTTTTTAGATGAACTGGTTTCTGAGTCATAAGCTCCTGAAGAAAAGTATCCATTTTGGCATATGCAACACACACATATGAATCTGCCCCGCCATAATAAATCATAAGATTTCCATCAATAACCGCTGCCCCACAAGGATAAATAATTCCTGGCTTAAAACCATTGTTTTCGTATGCTTCATCTGGGCGCATGATTGGATCATCAGAGCGATACAGAACTTTTGTTGGATCTTTCAGATCCAACAGCATCGCTCCAATAAGATATTTACTATCATCCCGATTGTCAACGCCATAATAAATAAGTAACCAACCATACTCTGTTTTGATCGGTGGCGCACCTGCACCAATTTTGCGACTATCCCATTTGTTTGGACGAACTTTAATTTGGTATTCACCCTTTAAAAAATTAGTTTTCCCGTCAAAATTCAAATCATCGAGAAAATCGATCAAAATATTAGGAAATACCCGATGAAAAAAAACATATTTACCGTTAATTTTTTCTGGAAGGAGACATCCGCTTTTGTCCACTATTCCGGGAGGCGATACAAGAACTGGTTTGGACCAATGCCAACGTTTTCGTAAAAAATCCTCAATATTGATTGACGTCAAAGCCAGACGTGGTGGAGACCAACCATCAAATGCCACATAGGTCATATATACTTTATTATCAATTTGGGTTAATCGAGGATCTTCACACCCTCCGTATCCCCCACCAGAAACAAAATCATGAAAAACTCCCGATGAATTATTGGTCTCAAAATCCTTGGAAGGAGAAAAAATTGGCTTATCCAGACGATCATTAATTGTTATTCCGCCATCTGAAGATGCATACCCGACTGTTGAAATATAATCATAGCCCTGTGCTCGATACAAAATATGGACCTTATTGCCCGTTTGTAATACTGCTGGATTAAAGGTGTTGAATGCTTCCCAATCATTATCTTTTTTTGGTGCAATTATTGGATTATCATTATGTTTAATAACACTATTTTCAAGAATCTTCTTGGGATCGTATAAGAATCCCGAATGAACAATACCATACATACATTTACCATCTACAAACCAATAACTAATTATTTTATCGTTGAGAAATATTGATCCAATGGGACGGATATCTTTTTCACTCCATTCATCATCTTGATGCCAAATCGGTTGATTCGTTTTCCATAATAATTGATCGGGTTGATTTTTATTAAACAGGGCAAGGTACATTGAGTAATGCATTCTATTATTTCTAATTTCCTTCCCAAAATACTGGACCAAAATCCCCTCTTTGCGAGAAATTACCTGAGCAACCGAAATGGGAAATGGCGCCAGTATCAATGTCTTTTTGTCTGATTTCCAATCATCCCCCTTCATTGAGTATGCAACTTTGATGCTCCGATCTCCGTAATATTTCACCTGTTGTTCTTTATACAATACATGAGGAACTCGAAATTCATTTGGTAAAGGAAGTGGGTACTCATATTTGCCGGGAGTAATTTCAAAATAAAACCCATCTTCACTTTCCGCCTTGATTACTCGATGATCCTTTTTACTTTTATATAAAAAAATGACTTGGTTATTTTTCTTGAAAATCGTCAGAGGGATATGATCGGAATCAACCTCATTTGATCGAAAATAACGAGAGAGTTTTATCTTGACGGATTCCAAATCCATAGGCAAAGAAATATACAATAAACAATTTCATGGTAATGCTTTCATGAAAAATATTCAATGTATATTTCGTATTTTGTCAGTCACAAAAAAGCCCCGCCTCACACATTGTGAGGCGGGGCTTGACACAGTAGTGGCAATGCGAAATATTACATCATTCCCGGCATTCCACCACCCATTCCTCCCATACCTCCACCTTGTGCTGGTGGATTCTTCTCAGGAAGGTCTGCAACCAAAGCTTCTGTGGTAAGGATTGCTGCTGCAATTGATTCTGCATTTTGTATTGCTGTTCGTACCACTTTTGCTGGATCAATAATTCCTTTTTTTATCATAGATCCAAAGTCTCGGTTAATTGCATCAAATCCATAGTCAGGATCGTCTTTTTGTTCGACTTGATACATCACCTGTCCTGGATCCATTCCGCTGTTTTGAGCGATCATTTTTATCGGCTCAGCTAGCGAATTATAGACGACATCGACCCCGACTTTTTCTTCGTCAAACTTCATAGTTTTTCGAAGTGCAACAAGTACTTTTCGTGCTTGAAGATATGTCGTGCCTCCACCAGAGACTATCCCTTCTTCAAGTGCAGCTTTTGTCGCTGCAACTGCATCGTTGACTCGTTCTTTTTTCTCTTTCATCTCAACTTCTGTTGCTGCTCCTACCTTTATGACAACGACCCCACCTGAAAGTTTGGCAAGTCGTTCTTGGAGTTTTTCACGATCAAAGTCAGATGTGGATGCTTTCATTTCTTTTTTGATCTGACCAATTCTTCCTTTGAGCGCATCCTTATTTCCTTTTCCACCAACGATTCGGGTATTTTCTTTGTCTGCCCATACCTGATCAGCGCGACCCAAATCTTCGATTTCTACGTTTTCAAGCTTCTTTCCGATATCTTCTGATATCACTGTTCCGCCAGTCAAAATTGCGATATCCTCAAGCATCGCTTTTCTGCGGTCTCCAAAGCCTGGAGCTTTGACTACAAGTGTGTTGAAAGTGCCTCTAAGCTTGTTGACAACGAGTGTAGCAAGCGCCTCTCCATCGACATCTTCTGCGATGATCACAATATTTTTCGATACTTTTACAACTTTCTCCAAAAATGGAAGCATGTCTGAGACTGATGAAATTTTCTTATCGGTAATAAGAATATATGGATTTTCGATTTCTGCTTCCATTCTGTCAGGATTGGTCACAAAATATGGAGAGGAATATCCTCTATCAAATTCCATACCTTCTTTATGCTCACTTTCCATCTGAAGACTTTTACCTTCTTCCACTGTCACAACGCCATCTTTTCCTACCTTTTTTATAGCTTGTGCGATGATTTTTCCAATTTCATCATTTGCCGCTGAAATTGTTGCAACTTGGGTGATTTGTGCAATATCGTCGGTGGGAATTTTTTTTGCCATCTTTTGAACCTGATTCACGACTGCTTCAATTGCTGCGTCCATTCCACGCTTGAGAATCATTGGGTTTGATCCTGCGGTGATATTTTTGAGTCCATGATTTACCATAGCCTGAGTAAGAAGTGTTGATGATGTCGTTCCATCTCCTGCAACATCATTTGTTTTTGATGCAGCTTCTTTGACCATCTGTGCACCCATATTTTCGAATGGATCTTCAAGCTCGATCTCTTTTGCAACGGTCACTCCATCGTGTACGACGGTTGGAGCACCCCATTTTCGATCAATTCCAACGTTTCGACCTCTCGGACCAAGAGTTGTGACAACTGCACGCGCAAGTTGGTTCACACCGCTTGAGAGTTTTTGACGGGCTTCATCACCGTAAATAATTTGTTTTGCCATAAGTAAATTTTATTAATTAATAATTTTATCCTTCGTTAATATTGGCTGAAAGGCTGAGTTACTGAGCTACTGAGGAGCTGGGAATCTGAATTTAACTTATCACCGCCAAGACATCTTTTTGCTCAACAAGGAGCCATTCTTCAGTTCCAACTTTTATCTCATTACCACCCCATTTCTTGTAGATGACATGTTGTCCTTTTTTGACGATCATCTTGCATTTGCACTTCTTTTCATCTTTGCAGCAAGCTCCGCCATCTCCAACTTCCATGACTTCTCCCATTTGAGGCTTTTCTTTGACGGTATCAGGAATGAGAATACCCGATGCGGTCACTGCTTCTGGTTGAAGCGGTTTTATCAAAACATAATCAAAAAGTGGTTTGATATTTTGTTTGGATGACATAAATCTGTTATATTTAATTGATAACGATTTTGTTAATGGTAAATTTATATCTAAAATCAGTCGTTTTGTCAAGTGCATTATTCGTCTGCTAATTATATGGATGACCAATCGGCTTTATCGGAGATTACAAAGCTAAAGGAGAAATTGCAATCAGTGCAGTTGCCTGCTAACCTGCAACAAAAGGCTCTTGAGCAAATCGAAAGAATTAATTTGTCTCTCAAATATGGAGGCAATCTTTCTCACCTTGATGTCATCGAAAAATACATCGATTGGATCGTTTCACTCCCTTGGTTTACTGAGACCAAAGATGTCATAGATATTGTTGCAACAAAACAAATTCTTGACAAAAATCATTTCGGACTTGAACGAATCAAACAAAAAATCCTTGAATACTTGTCGATCTATAAACTTCAAAAGGATAAATTGGGATCAAATGCAATTCACACTCGTCCACTTTTTTTTGTTGGACTTGCAGGTACCGGTAAAACGACGTTTGCGATTTCGCTTGCAGAAAGTTTGGGTAGGAAATTTATGCGAATTCCGTTTGGAGGATTGGCATCAGCTCGAGACCTGCGTGGACAATCAAAAACCTCTCCGGAATCTGAGCCAGGAAAAATCATACAAGCACTTCGAGAGGTCAAAGTAAAAAATCCAGTGATTCTTCTTGATGAACTCGACCGAATCACTCCAGATGCACGCGCAGAGGTGATGGGCGTACTTCTTGAGCTTCTTGACCCAAATCAAAATATGCATTTTGTGGACTACTTTCTTGATTATCCTTTTAGCCTCGAAAACGTATTATTTGTCGCAACGGCAAATAATACCAACAATATCGCTCCTCCCGTGCTTGATCGTCTTGAAGTTGTTCAAATGCCCTCGTATACCGATGAGGAGAAAATTGAAATTGGCAAAAACTATATTTTTCCAAAGTATTTGAAAGCGACTGGAGTAGAACCAACTCAGCTCACGATCGATGAAGCGCTGTGGCCTGAGCTTGTTCGCCCACTCGGATTTGAGCCAGGTATCCGTAGCCTTGAGAGACTCATAGAAACTATCGTGAGAAAAACTGCATATAAACTCGTTTCAGGACAAGGCAATAACTTCTATATCAATGAAAATAATATCAAGGAGTTTAAGTAACTATATTATTGACGGCTTAATAGACATTCAGTGTTGGTAAATATACTTCTTTAGATTAGTACTACAATCAAAACACTGATCTATAGTTCCCGACAGTGAGTATACTGTGCTGTATTATGAAAAAAACATCACCGGCTCTGTCCGTATTGTGGAGGGGAGAATATCATTCATTGGGGATATGAAACTACCCACGAGCTTACGCTCGGGGTTTCTTATCAATCAAACAGCGTAGCTGTTTGCCCCGCAACTATCGAAGCGGGGAGCGCCTCCATCCC
>Ga0210006_1001935_pt1 | contig 13937 bp, 15 predicted proteins | sample CryGey02umfilter_2_FD_185452 | JGI IMG/M metagenome (GOLD analysis project Ga0210006, IMG submission 185452) | Groundwater microbial communities from aquifer in Utah, USA - Crystal Geyser 4/10/14 0.2 um filter (SPAdes) (version 3) | ecosystem: Environmental > Aquatic > Deep subsurface >... | reverse complement strand
TTCAGGCGGTATACCACGGAAGATAAATCAAATCTGTGATTCTGCATTGTTGATGGGTTATGGTAAAGGAGTTGATACGATAGACAGCAGTATAGTGAAAGAAACTATAAAAAGTCTCTCGCTGTAAATGTAAATAAGTAAAGGCTGTCACCACGAGGGGGGATTATGAATATTTTAGCAATAGGCTCACATCCTGACGATTTAGAATACGGCTGCGGCGGAACACTGTTAAAATTATCTGCAAGAGGCAATAAGGTGTCACTTTTTGTTCTTTCAGCAGGCGAAATAGGGGGGGACCCAAAAGCAAGAATAAAAGAACAGCAGCGGTCAGCGAAAATACTCAAGGCAAAACTCTACCTGGGAGATTTTAAGGATACCGAAATAGTATTATCAAAGAAATTAATTAATTCTATTGAAAATGTCATAAGAAAAGTTAATCCTACATTAATATTCGTGCATCACCTGGAAGATACGCACCAGGACCATAGAAATGTCAGCCAGGCAACCATTACTGCAACAAGATATATTCGTAATGTACTGTTTTATGAAGTCCCGACAACAGTTAATTTTTCACCGACTGTTTTCGTTGATATCGGGAAAATTAAGGGGGAAAAGTTAAAACTGCTTAAATCACATAAATCGCAGGTTCATCTTACCCGTGTTGCAGAACTTTCTATATTAGAAAGCGCAGGTTCATCTTCAATATTCCGCGGCTTTCAGAATCGCGTGAAGCACGCAGAAGGCTTCGTGCCTTTGAGATTGGCGCTTGATTTTAATTTATGAACAACAATATTAAGAATCGTCCAGTTAAAACTGGACGCTACAGTAGCGTCCATCTTTACTATGTTTTGTTGGCCGTTGTATTAATAGCTTTACTTCAACCCAAAGGTGGTACCTGGGCGTATTTACTTAACGTGAGATGGTTGTATATTTTTCTTATCAGTTTTGGGATTACAAATTTATTAACCCCATTAAGTATAAAATTAGGTCATAAGTTTAAACTACTTGATTACCCTGAAGAGAGAAAAGTTCACGAACACCCTGTCCCGAGGATAGGGGGATTGGCCATATATATTGCATTAGTTATAACAATCAGTCGTAATTTGCAATTTTCAAAAGAATTAACAGGACTGATGATTGGCTGTACCCTTATATTTTTGGTGAGTTTTATCGACGATATCCGAAAGTTGTCAACGACAGTTAGAATGATTGTGCAAATTATAGCAGCATTGATAGCTGTTAAGATGGGGGTTGTAATAACATTCATACCGCACGGCTGGCCTTTAGAGACACTTATTGAAGCGGTGATAACAATTGTCTGGTTTATCGGTATAACCAATGCAGTCAATTTTCTTGACGGTATTGATGGTCTTGTCACGTCTTTTGGAATATTCTGTTCACTTATCTTTTTCCTTATAGCCTGGCCTACAGAACAAAAATTTCTTGCCTATATGAATATATCTCTAATAGGTTCCTGTGCAGGTTTTTTACCATATAACTGGTCAAAAGCAAAAATCTTCTTAGGCGATTCCGGCTCTACACTCATCGGTTTTTTACTTGCCGGTATGGCTGTAATGGGTGGCTGGGCAGAGAATAATTCACTCGTAGCGTTATCCACGCCTTTGCTTATCCTTGCCGTCCCCATATTTGATATGACCTACATTACAATTTCAAGGATAAAAAATGGCCATGTGAAGACTCTAAAACAATGGCTTGATTATGTTGGTAAAGACCATTTACACCACAGGTTAATTAAAATTGGTTTGTCAGTCCCATGGACAGTTGGTTTCATAATACTTGTAAACCTGTGTTTCGGGCTTGCTTCGCTGACTATCCGTGAGTCGGGCTCCAAAGGTTCAATTATTTTGTTGATTCAATCTTTATCTATACTGTCTATTGTTGTGGTGCTTATGATTGTCGGGAGGGAACTAACAGATGATTAAAAAACTTTCAGTTGGCATTTTATGCCTGATAAATCTTGCTACTATAGTATCTGCCGGTGTAAACATAATTGAACCCTGGAAACCACTGGTTGACTTAAATATAACTAAATTAAATTCTTATTACTTATCTGCTGACTTGTGCCTGGGAACAAGACGAGTCAGTAATAATTCAGATAATTTTTTTGAAATACCGGTAATTTTTACATATGGTGCAGGGAAAAATATGGAAACTGGAGGAAGTCTGGGAATAATTTCAGCGGGTTCAAAAACCGGTATCAGTGATTTAATTATTGGTATAAAATACCAGTTTTTAAAGGAAGGCAGGACGCAGAATGAGCAACCAGGGGTCGCTGGTGAATTAGGTTTCTCAATACCAACTGCATCTTATTCAGACGGTTTAGGTACGGGTTCAGCGGATATATTAATAAATTGGTTAATAAAGAAAAAATTAGATATGGTTGATGGATATTTCAAACTTGGGTTCAGAATTAACGGAACAAATTCTGACAAAATAAATTTTGGCAATGTGCTGTCATATACCATAGGAGTGAGTTATATTAAATCCAAAGAACTTACTCTTTCAGGTGAACTCAAAGGGTTCAACCACTTTCCGTCAAAGTCAAACGGAGTGAACGTCCCGGGCAGCGATTACCAGGAACTCTATCTTGCCCCAGGTTTTAAATATCGGATGAATAACAGATATGATTTTTACTGTAGCCTTCTCTTGGGACTAACCAATAAATCAAGTCAACCCGGTCTTTTCGTCGGTGTAACATATTAAACGGCAGCCAAGTAGAATGGACAAACTCTTTGTGGATTTACACGTGCATACAACATATTCCGATGGTAGTTTTACGCCCGAAGAAGTTGTTGCGGCGGCTCAGAAGAAAAAACTCGTTGCTATCGGTATCGCTGACCATGACACTACAGATGGCATATTACCTGCATTAAAGGAAGGTGCGAAGAGAGGGGTGGAGATTATTCCGGCAGTTGAACTCTCTGCTGAAATTGAAGGTTCCTCGGAGGAAGCACACATACTTGGATATTTTATAGACTGGGAAAATTCAGGGTTTCAACAGCAGCTTGCGGTTTTCCGTAAAACCCGTGAAAATCGGGCGATGGAAATGGCTGACAGGTTATCCGGAATAGGAATAGATCTGGATAGAGATGCATTATTAAATAAAGTCAATACAACCAGCATTGGCAGGTTACATTTTGCTAAAGCTATGGTTAAACAGGGCTATGTAAAGGATATATATGAAGCCTTCGGAAAATATTTGATAGCAGGTAAACCTGCCTATGTGCCGAAATACAGACTTACTCCCGAACATGCGATAAAAATGATAGCAGATGTCGGCGGTATTCCTGTCCTTGCACATCCATTTTTTGGCAGCCATGTTAACAGGGAGTTCATTAGCAAACTTGCTGAGTCGGGGTTACTCGGTATTGAAGTCTGGCATAGTAAACATTCACAGAATGTAATTGAAAATTTTACAAGATTAGCATATGAATTGGGTTTGCTTGTAACGGGCGGCAGTGACTGTCACGGTCCCTTCGGGGACCAGCCGCCATTGGTAGGTACGCTCAACGTTCCTTTTTCTATACTTGTTGAGTTAAAAAAGCGTAAGACTTCTATAGACAGAGACAAGAAGAGTATTCATTAAATCTATCCTTGAGACTTTTTTACCCAGTTCTTTCCTTATAGACGTAACTTTTATACCTTCTATTTTATCCGCAACTCTGTTGTTTACGTTAATCCCGATACCAAGCACGACATATTTTAATTTATCTATTTCCAGGACGGATTCAGCAAGGATACCGCAGACTTTCTTACCGTTAATTAACACATCATTGGGTAACTTTATTTCCGCCTTTAATGAATATAATTTATGGATAGTTTTTACTACAATCTCTGCTGCGGCAAGAGTCAATAGAGGTAGTTTAGTTACCGGAAGTTTGGGGGTTAATACAATAGATAAATACAATCCGCCTCTGTCAGAAACCCATTTTCTGTTAAACCTGCCGCGGCCTTTGGTCTGCTGTTGTGCAATGACTACGGTCCCTTCAGGGCATCCTTCATCAGCAATCTTTTTTGCATAATCGTTTGTTGAACCAATCTTATCTAAATGTATTATATTCTTACCAATAAACTTTGTTTTTAAACCCTTCATACTAAAAATAATACCATATTCCTGAGCATTTTGTCAAATGAATTTTTCTTGCGGAAATTATAAAAGGGTAAACCCTTAATTCCTGGGTAAAGCCTTAATTCCTGGGTAAACCCTTAATTCCTGGGTAAACCCTTAATTCCTGGAATTTACCCTTTAGGGTTTTATCCTTCAGGATTTTTCTTGACTTTTTATAAAAAACATGCTATTATGTTCCTGTAATTAGACAAATTTGGGTAATAAGAGGAACGAAATGTCCTATATTATTAGAAGAGCACGGGAAGAAGGACTTCCGAAGAACATTGTTTTAAAAGAAGCACTGCAGGTATTATGCCTTGAACATTTATACACTTTTCCTGAAAGCGACATTATTATTTTTCAAGGCGGGACCTGTCTCAGATTGCTTTACGGCGGGCCGCGATATTCTGAAGATTTGGATTTTGTTGTTTCTGATATGCAAACACTATCGGGACTCTTTAAGAAAGTCAGTTCTTCAGTAGAGAGAATGGGACCTTTATTTGAGGGTAAAACATGGATGAGAGTACAGAAGGAATCCAAAAATTTAGTGCGTTGGAAACTTTATTTTGAATCGTTGGAAGATAAGGAGAGTAGTTCGGTAAGTATTGAATTTGCCAACTATCCCGCCTATACTTCACAACTGCTTCCCTTAAAGATTCCTGCAGGGTATCCGTCCACACCTCTGATTTTGGTGAAGACGGAAACTGAAGAGGAGATTTTGGCAGATAAAATCAATGCCCTTGCTGCCAGAAAGTACTTGAAAGGCCGTGATATCTTTGATATTTGGTTACTAAGGAGTAAAGGAATAGCAGTGAATACGGATATGGTTAAGAAAAAATTCAAGGATTACTCTACTCCAAAGACTAATCTTGAAAATAAAATTTTACAGTTTAACGAAGAAAAAATCAGACACGATCTGGAGAACTATCTTCCCAGGAATTATCGTGAAAAATTTAAGAAAGAAGGATATAAAATTATGCTGGAGGCGGCTAAGACAGCAGTCCGGCAAGTCGATGAACAATAAAGATGAAACAGTATTTTACTATTAATCACTGGGTAGATATTTTGCGTAAATTAAGCCAGGAACAAAGGGGGGGATTATTGCCTCTTACTGTGCTTTCCCGTCTGTCCGGTCTGAAAAATTATGCGTTGCGCAAGGCTCTTCTCCGGGCAGAAGAAAAAGGTTTGGTAGAGAGGGTGTATTCTGGCCTTTATCTTAATAAATTCGCAACCGTAACAGTTGAAGAAATTGCCATGTTGATTAACCGGCCGTGTTATATTTCTTTTGAAAGCGCTCTGACGATTTACGGTATTATCTCACAGGAACCATTTGTTCTGACTTGCGCTACTACCCGAAAACCAGCGAATAAATCTACCTCGGTAGGAGATATTGTATATCGTCATATTACTGCAAAGAAATTTTGGGGATTTAATGAAAAGAAGGGTATTCTGATTGCAGAACCAGAAAAGGCATTTTTAGATTTACTATATTGGTCAGGCAAAACCAGGGGTAGATTTCCGGATTTAGATGAAATGAATTTGATGGAATTAAAAAAGGAGAAGGTTTTCTCTTATGCAGAAAAATTCCCTCTAAACCTGCAAAAATATTTAAAGAAAAACAACCTTATGGAATAATAAATAATAAATTCAGCTTATTGAACTGGGGGTTGCAATCCTTCTCCACCCCCAGACACCGTGAGTATTCCTTTCAGAAGCTTTTTGAAACTTAAGTAACTGTGTTTCAAATTCCGGTATGTTTTTAATTTTACCTTTCAGGTATTGTTCAAGACAGTTAATCAGGCTCTGCGTTCTTGTTATCAGGGTGCCGTATCTCATCTCTATGCATTCAAGACCGAAAGGTTTGTAAGTAGAACGCCACATTGCACAGTGTAATTGCCAGAGTTTTTTCATTTCCGCAAGGAGTGGTCGGACTTCGTTTTTCAGGAGCAGTGCAAGTTTCTTTTTGTCTTTTTTCCTGTATGCCGAAACAAGCTCTTTCCTCAAGTCGCACTTCATGGAGATAACTTTTGCTATTTGCATCGGAAAAGCCAGCCTTTTAGAATAAATATCCTTCCCGATTCTTTTTTTCAGGTCACCGGCAAGTTCTGAATAATATTTTTTAAATGACCTCCCTTCCTGTAATGGTTCGCACAGTCCTATAAACATATCGTCCCAGAGCAGCCATTTTGACATATTATTTTCATCCGGTTCTTTGATATGCGGAGGTGAGTCAAGTTTATATCCAAGACAGAAATCGTCATAATTTACTTTGCAGGTGCCGTAAAAATTTTCCCTGAGCAGTTTTTCGTCTATCTCATTTGTATCGGAATAACCTGATTCTGCAAAAGACTGCACTGCCGGCAGTGCTGAATAAATATCGTTTTCCATTTCGTCGTCGCCCCAGGTCGTTATAAATGCTTCTTTTATATTATTATCTCTGCAGGCTTTCATAAATGGTTTCATTGTAATATCAGCCACAGGAATATTTGCCCAGAAACGACCCCAGTTCCATGCTCCGGGTGCAGCGATGGGGGTTTTCCCTATCCTTTTGTGCAAATCTATAAACTTCATGTAGAAATCATAATCCCTGTGATAATAATCCCAATAGACAAAATCTACATTTTTCGGTATATTATCTATAATATTTTGAGGAATGTTTGAATCCAGTTCATAGTAATCGTGGGTTTTTGAACCAATGCGGAAAAACATGTCATCCCATATCATTGGTTTCAATCCGTATTTCGCGCATATTTCAAGGACACGGGCAAGATGTCCATTCATCAGTTCAAATCTATTGGGTTCGCCGTGCAGTTCCCTGTATCTGCCGTTACCCAGGTCAAGGGCTTCGTCCATGCCAAGATGAATCCGTTTTGACCTGTAAGGAGCAGTTGCCGATGAAATCATTTGTTCAAGAAGTTTGTATGTCTTTTCTTCTTCCAGCAATAGAGTGTTTATGGTATCTGTAACGTCATTAAATGCTGTATTCCATTGCAGTATTTGGGCAAGATGTGATAGTGTTTGAATACAGGGAATCATTTCAATGCCGAGGTTATAAGCGTAATCGTCTATTTCTTTGAGCTCTTTCTGTGTGTATCCGCCTCTCAGGTAGCCGAAAAACGGCTGTTCAGGAACCTCGTAGGTGTCTTCGGTATAAAGCATAGTCATATTAATACCCATAAGGGCAAACCTTCTTAAGAATGCTTTTATATTTTCAACGGTCATAACGCCGTTGCGTGAAGATTCAATCATTACTCCAAGCGTTGTAAATTTAGGTATTTCATAAAAGTCAGGTTTTTTAAAAACTTTTTCTTTTTCTCCAAGTAAACGTCCCAACGCACGGAAAGCATCTGTTTTTCTTCCGTATTTGACGGTTATTTTTTGATTTTTAATTACTTTCAGTCCACCTGTTTTTAATAAATTACTGTCTTTTTCAAAAAGAATCTCAATAGAATCTTTTAAATTCTCAATGCTTACCGGGTATTCTTCCGCCAGTTGCTTTACACCTTCTTTAAGTTCTTCGTGCAATTTTTCTAAATTAATAAAAAATATTTTTTTGTCCATGTATACCCCTCACCCTACCCTCTCCCACAACCAGAAGTAGGTTACTCTAATAAGGGGAGAGGGATGATTTTACAACAATGATATGTTATCAAAAAAAACATTGTAAATCAAATAATTTGCAGATTTAATAAATATTTTGTAAAATAAGAGGTGTGGCGAATCTCAATAAGATTCATTGTTTGTATTTTTTTATCTCTTTTAGTTGTGGGTTGTTCTATACCAAAAAAAGCAGAAGTTCTTCCACCGGGCCAGTATGAACTCGCTATTCTGCCGATGGCTAATGAGACAACCAATCTTGACGGTCCGGTGTTAATCAGGAAAGCAATTTATAATAAACTTAAACGTTTTAGAAGATTCAGCGTTGTACCATTAGAAGAAACAGATTCAGTTTTGAAAGGCCTGGCTATAACTGATGGCGGACAGCTGGGTGCAGTATCGGCAGCTGAACTTGGCAAAAAGATACCCGCAAGACAATTAGTCTATTCAAATTTAAAAACTTTCAAGCCGTTGAGAGTCGTGGCATTGGAAGTTATAAAGGTGAATGTCCGCATCTGCGATGCCCGGACAGGCAGTCTACTCTGGGATGATGATTTTGCAGTAATGAGCCAGACAGGTGAACTTAACTCAAGATCTCTGGAGGAATATTTTAAGTATTTCAAGTATATCGTTTTAATCGGATTTATAGAAAAACTGTTTCACGCTCCGTTGAACGAAGAAATAAACATATTGACAGACAGAATCTGTCAAAATTTTTACTATAGGAGGTAAGTCGTAATATGAAAAAACTATTGTTGTTAGTGGCGGCAGTTATTCTGGCACTTAATATTTCTTCCTGTATGCCAAAAACCACTGTAAAACAGGTAGAACCCAGTGCCACTATTGACACTGAAGCGGTGACAAAGGGGAAATTCATCGGGTTAAAAAGGAAGGTAGCGGTCATAGATTTTGAAAACAAGACTGCCTACGGCAAGGGCCGTTTAGGGACCTCTGCTGCTGACATTCTGACAACAGAGTTGGGAAAGTCAGGTAGAGTAATACTCGTAGAAAGAGAAAAACTTGACGCTATAATGAAGGAACGGGAACTTCAGCAATCCGGAGAAGTTGCCGTGGACTCGCTTGTAGCCAAAACTAAGGTTTTAGGATTAAATGCAATAGTTACAGGTAGTGTCTCCCAATTTGGAGTAAAAACCGAAGGCGTGGATTATCTGCTCTATGAATCCAAAAAACAGACAGCAGAAGCGACGGTGGATTTACGCGTGGTGGATGTTTCCAACGGCAGAGTCTTATGGACAGATACAGGCAAGGGTACGGTGACGAAAAAAGTTTCTACGGTTATAGGGTTGGGCGGGCGTTCGGGTTATGATGAAACTCTTGAAGGGGATGCACTGCGTGCGGCAATAGTAAAATTTGTAAATAATATAATTGACCAGATAGACAAAACTATATGGACCTGTTATGTAGCCGAAGCTGATGCTAATGGAAAAATTTATCTGGATGCAGGAAAAGAATCCGGTTTAAAACCGGGGACAGAACTGAAAGTCGTACATCCCGGAAAAGATATTGTCAGCCCTGCAACAGGTATAACAATAGGAACAACCGAAGAAGATGTCGGGACAATTAAGGTTGTTTCAAATTTCGGCGATAACGGTTCAATAGCAGAATCATCTTCAGGAAATATGCCCACCAAAGGCGATATATGTAAGTTAAAATAGAATTATGGGGACACATCACTTAATTATTCTGAAAGATTGGTTTTTATGGCGCGAATGGCACGTGTAGTAGCACCAAATATCCCTCATCATATTGTTCAGAGAGGAAACCGTTCACAAAAAGTGTTCTTTAAGGAACACGATAAAAAACTATATATAGAAATTTTAATTAGAGCTGCCAAAGATTACGATGTGAGTTTTTGGGCATATTGTCTAATGGATAACCATGTTCACTTAATTGCTGTTCCACAAGATGTGACTGGTTTAGCAAAATGTATCGGTGAGACTCACAAAAAATATACACGAATAATAAATTTAAGAGAAAATTGGAAAGGATATCTGTGGCAGGGAAGGTTTTTATCATATCCATTAGATAAGAGATATCTTTACTCTGCCATGCGGTATATTGAACTTAATCCTGTGAGGGCAGGGATAGTGCAAAAAGCTGAAGATTATCCCTGGTCAAGTGCCCGGGAACATATATATAAAGAAAAATCTCTATTACTTTCGGATAATTTTATGCTTTCAGAAATAAAAGATTGGGCAGGTTATTTGGCAGAGGGAAACAGTGATAAAGATTTGAATGCTTTTAGGAAACTTTCTCGGACTGGCAGACCATTGGGAGATGAGGATTTTGTTCAAAAAATTGAAACATTAACTGGTAGAGTGTTGAAAAAAAACAAACCTGGTCCAAAGGCATAATTAAGTGATGTGTCCCCATAATTATGAATTATGAAACCCGTCCCCAGCAGATAGAGATGACTCTGGAGATACAAAAAGCGATTGAACAGAATAAACATCTCATAATTGAAGCAGGGACAGGTGTCGGTAAAAGTTTGGCATATTTAGTGCCTTTTATTTTCTGGTCAATAGAAGAAAAGAAAAAAGTAATAATATCAACCTATACAAAAACACTCCAGGAACAACTCGCTGACAAAGACCTTCCTTTTCTACAGGAAATCCTGCCTGTTGAATTTAAGTTTGAAATGTGTGTCGGCAGTGAAAACTATCTGTGTCTCAGACGGCTTGGCAATACCTTTCAATACGGGCTTTTTGACTCCCCTAATGAAGTCAAGGAAATAAACAGAATATCCAAATGGCGTGAAAGGACACAGACTGGTTTGAGACTTGAACTGGATTTTGAGCCGCAGGAGAGGTCCTGGTCTAAAGTCTGCAGGGAACCGGATATGTGTTTGGGTAATAGATGCCGGTATAGAAACGAGTGTTTCTATTCACAATCCCGCATAGCCCAGTCAAAAGCGGACTTGCTTGTCGTAAACCACCATTTATTTTTTGCAAACCTATCTTCGGGAGGCAGGGTTTTGCCGGCATACGATGCTGTGGTGTTTGATGAAGCCCAGAACATTGAAGATGTCGCAGGAGAATATTTAGGAGCCGAGGTCTCAAATACCGGAATAAAATATTTACTGGATTCCATTTATAATCCTAAGACAAGAAAAGGACTTATAACACGAATCAAAGGATTGAAGGAAGAAACTTGTAACCAGGTTATAGAATATGTCTCGGCAGTAAGGACTGTATCAGACAAGTTTTTTACTTCCATTCTGGATGAATTCGGAATGGGCTCGTTGACAAAAAGGCTCAGGACACCAAACCTGTTTGAAGACCCGATAGAAGAACCGTTGACGGGTTTATATAACGTTTTGCACTTTGCCATTACCTGCCTTGACAACATAGAAGATATAACCGAACTCAATGCTTATTCGGATAGATGCCTTGCTGTTTCCAACAACCTTAAAATTTTTATTGAACAGTCAGTGGAGAATTACGTTTACTGGTTAGAAATAATATCCAAGCCGCACTACATAAAAGTTTGTTTAAACGCCACACCTATAGACATAGCAGGATTACTCAGGGAACAGGTATTCAATAAAACTTCTCCCATAATATTGACTTCAGCTACACTGGCAGTGGACGGTTCTTTTGAATATATGAAGACAAGGTTAGGTTTGGATGTCCCGATGGAACTCTTACTTGGTTCACCGTTTGATTATGAAAAACAGGTTGTCCTCTACATTCCGGACGATTTACCTGACCCATCGTATGAAACTGACAAACACACAGATTGTGCCATTGAGAGAACAAGTGAAATAATTAAAATCACAAAAGGCCGTGCGTTTGTCCTGTTTACCAGTTATTCTACACTCCAACAGGCATACGAATACCTGAGTAAAAACACTGAATTTGAAATATTAAAACAGGGTGAACTGCCACGGTGGCAGATGCTGAATATATTTAAGATGAGTGAAAATGCTGTTTTGTTAGGGACAAATACTTTCTGGCAGGGAGTGGATGTCCCCGGACAGGCGCTTGAATGCGTGGTGATTTTCAAACTGCCATTTGCAGTGCCGGACAATCCCGTAACAGAAGCGAAAATGGAATTCATTGCACAGCAGGGTAAAGACCCTTTTATAAACTACCAGGTCCCGCAGGCAATAATAATGCTCAAGCAGGGATTCGGCAGACTGATAAGAACCAAGACAGATCACGGCATAATTGCAATCCTTGACCCAAGAATAAAAACAAGATATTACGGCAAACGCTTCATTGAATCCCTGCCGAAATGTTCGTTGGCAACCACTTTATCTGAGCTTAAAAATTTTTACTAAAATAAAAAACTATTGACAAAAGCAAAACATGTATGGTATAATATATTTATACCAATGGAAATACTGCTTTTACCATTTGAATTTGAGTGGGATAAGTATAACACACGGCATGTAAAAATCAAGCATGGAATAGAATCCAGTGAGTGTGAAGAAGTGTTTTTTAACATGCCCCTTACTATCAGAGATGATATTTCACACTCGCGGATTGAATCAAGATATCATGCTTTGGGTAAAACGAATACAGGAAGAGTGCTGCTTATCGCGTTTACAATTCGCAACAAAAAAATCAGAATAATAACAGCAAGAGACGCTAGTAAAAAAGAGAGGAAAATCTACTATGAAACAACTTAAACGAATTCCAAAGTTCAAAACAGAAGAAGAAACGGCAAATTTTTGGGACACCCACGATACAACAGACTACGTTGACTGGCAAAAAGCCAAGAGAACGATATTCCCAAACCTAAAACCGTCTTCTCGTGCAATTCCGATAAAATTACCAAATTGGTTACTTGAAAGGTTAAAATTTTTGGCTAACAAACATAGTACTTCCTACCAGGCATTGTTAAGGTCATTTTTGGTAAAAGAGGTTCAAAATGAGTTGAAAATTTTGGGTAAGTAATCAGTGAAACGAGAATCCCTGAAAATTTGAATTTGAAAAAGAATAAAATATATATTATAATATAAACAATTCCGGGAGGTGGATTAAACCGAGTAGGTTCCGGAGGAACAATGAAAAAAAATTATATTTTCACTTTAGCAGTTCTTGTTTCCGTTATAGGTTTTGCAAACACAGGATCCTGTGATTTCAGCACTAATGATGCAGGTAAAGCCGGAGCACAATTTCTGAAAATAGGCGTAGGTGCAAGAGCGATAGGTATGGGTGAGGCATACGGTGCAGTCAGCAATGATGCAAATGCCGTTTACTGGAACCCTGCAGGACTGAACCAGATTGAAGGAAAAGAAGTATCCTTCATGCATGCTATGTGGCTTGAGGCAATAAGTTATGAGAATTTAGTTTATGTCCAGCCGACCAAATGTTGCGTTATCGGCGGAGCAATAAACTATTTAGCAGTCGGTAAAATTGATAAATACGATAACTCAGGGACACCGCTTAATGAAACATTCAGTCCTTCGGATATGGCAGTAACACTGAGTTTTGCAAAAAAGTACCATAATGTTCCTGTAGGAATGAACATTAAATACATTTCAAGCACGATAGACGATAAAAGTCCCTCTGCCTTTGCCATTGACTTAGGTGTAATGAAAAAATTCAAGAATGACAAACTTACAGTAGGTGTAGTCCTGCAGAATTTAGGGACAAAAATGAAGTTTATAACTCAGGAAGACCCGCTGCCTATGAACATTAAGATTGCCTCGGCATATAATCTTATGTTAAAAAATAAACCTATGCTGATAGCACTTGACCTGAACGCACCTGTCGACAATGAATTGAGAGTTAATTTTGGTGTTGAATACAAACTTGGTATCGGCGAAAAAATGTCGCTTTCTCCAAGGATTGGATACAAGACAAACACAAAAGGATTGACAGGGACTTCCTGTTTATCAATCGGGTTCGGATTTATTTTAGATTCTTACGGCATTGATTATGCCTGGGTGCCGTTTGGCGATTTAGGTGATACACACCGTGTTTCGCTTAACATAAAATTTTAATTTTTAAATCCCCCTCATCCCCCTTTATTAAAGGGGGAAATAAAAGGGGATTAGAAAGGGAGAAAAAATGTCAAAAGACGACAAATTAAAAGCACTTGAAGCAGCAATAACACAGATTGAGAAAGATTTTGGTAAAGAGTCCGTAATAAAATTAGGCGAAAAAACCGTAAAACTTACTGTGGAAACTATACCCACCGGCGCCTTAGCGCTTGATGTTGCCACGGGTGTCGGCGGTAT
>Ga0210006_1001924_pt1 | contig 14015 bp, 17 predicted proteins | sample CryGey02umfilter_2_FD_185452 | JGI IMG/M metagenome (GOLD analysis project Ga0210006, IMG submission 185452) | Groundwater microbial communities from aquifer in Utah, USA - Crystal Geyser 4/10/14 0.2 um filter (SPAdes) (version 3) | ecosystem: Environmental > Aquatic > Deep subsurface >... | reverse complement strand
CAAATACCCCAAGCATAGATAGAAAATCTGGTGAATAAATACTGAAAATTTTTAATTTTCCGTATTGCTAGCATAGCCCAAACTAAATGGCAAAACATAATCAGTAATGCAGTGTAGCCAGCGATGGAATGCAGAACCAAACGAAACTTTACTTGAGCTAAACAAAACATTAGAGAGGTACCAACTAAATCACAGAGGAATCCCAGGGTAAACACAACCACTAACCAAATTTCTAAATGTCCTATTTTTCTCTCATAAAAAATAGAAAAAGTATAAAGGATGAAAGCCAAGGAAATAAACACTAACGGTGAAATCATACTTCCTCCTTGATTTATTAATGTAATGAACGTTTATTCAGACTACTCGTTGCCTGCTACTTTGTCAAATTGGATCAATATAATACTGAGAAACTTAACCTGATATGATTTATGATAAATACACCTCTGCTATTGAATCTACGATACCATTCTTAATAGTTATCGAAAATACTGGCGATGCAATACCTGGTTCAGAAAGTCCGCTACGAATATACGCCTGGTCTTGATTAAATATTGTGTAAGTTAATTTTTTTAAAGTAGCTACATAAGTTTCCATAGATGCTTCGGTTTTATCAGTGAGCTTTATTTTGACACTTGAATCAACCCTGAAAGTTCGCAACTGCGGATTAGTATTGGTATAGAAACTCCCTTCGCCATCTTCTGACCAACCCGGACCTGGACTTAAATAATCAAAAGTAAAATAATACTCGCCGCACTTTTTTTCCCAATCAGTAATCAGAGTTGGTGATTGCTCAGCGATTACTTTTGCTTCAGCGGTTAGTTCATATTCAGCTCGACAACTTGAATCTTCACTCAATACTTCGGTGACTATAATTGTTACTGAATTTTCTTGGGCTTTCTCTAAAGAAAATATATAACCCTTGATGCTGACTTTTTTATTATTAACCGTTCCCAGACGAATCTCTTCAGTGAAGCTTTCATTCTTAACTTTCAACAAAGCTGAGACATCAATCAGCAAGAAACGAACGGTTGTCGTTTGACTGCATTTTCCTGTAAAGGGAATACAATCTAATAAATCAAGGTCTACTCTCTGAACCAATGGCTTACTATCAAGCCTGTGTATTTCCACGTATCTTTTCAGAAACGGAAACTCAGTTAAAAATGCCTCAGTGCGAGCACGTAATGAATCGTTCACAAAAAACCTCCTTGTGACATCCCGTCACAGTTTATGAATAGGTTCCACCTATTCTTGGTTATTATTATAAAAGTACACTCAGCAATTACTAAGTATACATGCATTAAAACTGAAATATATGTGTCAAGTTTTTCTCAACTTAATTCCCTAACTACAACGGGTCATTAAAATACCTCCCAACATACAATTCGGCTCCCGCTATTGAATGCGTTCAGAACTCTAAACTGGACTAATATAAAGAGTGAACTACAATTTAGTGGTATGTCAGAAATGTTTAATAATATGACATACTAAAGAACACTTTTCTCCTAGCAGAAATAATATATAAGGAAAAAATACTGGCTTATATGGTGGTAAATATATTTTTATGAACAATACCAAAACAGACTAAAGTCCTCTTAGTCTTATTTACCATACCTTACCACTCACTATATTTTATTGTTTTGTTATAACTTTTACTTCTGGATAATTAGACAATATATCACTAGGAAAAGGAGCATCGCTATTATTAAGATACTTATCAAAAAAAGATAAGATATAATTGTTATTTATCTGTTTCATTGTATTAGCATCTATTTTACCAGTCATGCCAATGAATTTAGTGCTTGGCATTATTATCTGATTATCATCAAAATTCATATGCTTACTACCTGAAATTGTAACCAAAAAAAGCTTGTTTTTGAATTGATTAATAATAAAATCATTTACTCCAGAAAACGGTTCACTATACATTGTCATGAAAGGTTGCTGAATTTCACCACTAATCACACCGCCCCACTGAAATCCATCCATATTAACACCAGCTTTGAAACGATTATCAGTTAAACAAACCTGACCAGCTACTGCCCCTCCCATTGAATGACCCAAAATTCCTAGACGAGATAAATCAAATTTATTATAAAAAATATTGTCTTGTTGTAAATTAAATTTTTCTATTTCATTAATCATAAATTGAATATCATCCGCTCGCACATGCAAAACGGTATTCATAAATACATCGCTATTCAATATTTGTTTGGCAATTTCTTTTTTTTCATTTTCATCAATACTTGTCCAAAATTTTTGCCAAAGCGGTGTAGTAGTCTTTTGACCTTGTTGATAATTTTTAAGATGTTCTTTACTAAATGGTATGATTTTACCATCAGAGGAAACTACAGATTGAGATTCATATGGCTGATTTAAAGCAAATACAATATAACCATGACTAGCTAACTCCTCCATCAATATTTGATAATCATCATAACTTGATAAAAAACCATTTGAAAATACAAGTACTGGATATACTGACTGTTGATTTGAAATTGGTATATCTAAGTATGAATTAGTTTTTATCAAATTATAATGTCCAAAAATAAAGTTAGGTGTTCCCCCAGATTCAATTGAACCAATCAGCGAGATATTTTTTCTATAAATCATTGGATTTCCTACGATTAAATTGACTGGATACCATATTCTAGACATAAATTCACGATGATCAGTTGAATCTTTGGTAAATACTTCAGGGCGATTTATGTCAGAAAAAGTCATAAATGTTGTTCCTACTGCATAGTTACCACTTGGCTTTGGTAAGTTCACCACGGGAAATAAATACAAAACAAAACCTGAAATTATTAAATATAATAAACCAAAAATAATAAGAATGTATCTTAATATTTTAAATTTTCATGACCCTATTTTGTTTATATGATCTTCTTTTAATATTTCAATTTTTATTCGTTTGATTCTAATTATACTTATTATACTAATAATGAATAAAATACTAGCTAAAATATATATTGGAATCATTTGCCACTGATATTTTACAAAAATTAGATGAATTACTATCAAGAATACCGTTAAGCCAGATAAAAAATTCATCCAATGTGGTCTTTTTATTCCCGAGAATAAAAATCCAATTAAGGATAGCGACAATGATGTGAAAATTAAAATTTTAAACATAAATTAAATGTAATTTTTTTTAAAGTATATATTGATAATACCACCACTTGAATAAATAAAAAAAACTGATCATATCAATGCTTTTTAAAAATGGCTCCGGGAGTAGGGCTCCCTGTTCCATAAAGGAACAGGGCAGGCTCTCTATATTAACACAAATATAATTTGGCTCTGGAGGAGGGACTTGAACCCCCAACTTCTGCGTTAACAGCGCAGCGTTCTACCAATTGAACTACTCCAGAATGTATTTATTTTTTATCCCGCTACTTCGATAGGCTCGAAGTAGGGTTATTATCGTCTCTCGGTATATATTTTTATATTGTTCGACGATAAAAAACCGGCCCTCGCAGGCCGGTATACTAATCAAAATACAAATTCGGCCTGCCTAACAGGAATTATTATTGTTATTATTATTGTTGCCGAAATATAGTTTCATAACTATTAAAAGGATAGCATAAAATACTACCTTGGTCAATGTGGATAATGTTTAACCTTGGCTAAAATAGTCTTCCGACGTTGCACCGCTCAAAAACTACTAGGCGTTCGAAAGGTTACTCCTCGCTTTTTTCCCACTTTTGCATAATTTTTCATATTTTAATTATAGTTTATTTATTAAAACAAAAAAAGTTCTACACTTGACTAAGTTATAATGGTAGTAATTGTAAAATTAATAAAACTAAAAAACACACTTGGACCGACTCAAATTCATTTTGAGGAGGTTAAGTGTGTTTTTATAAACATGGTACGCCGTGGGGGATTTGAACCCTCGACCATCTGCTTAAAAGGCAGTTGCTCTACCAGGCTGAGCTAACGGCGCATAAATAATAAAATGTGAAAATAACTTCTAAATAAATATATTATGCGCCAATCAATATCATTGCTCTACCAGTCCGCCCACAGGGCGGATAACGGCGCATGAATAATAAATTTTAATGACCCATTATTAGAGTTTAAATTAATCTAAAAAACACCAATAATTTAAATGCGAATAAATTATAAAGGTAAAGCAATTATTTGTCAACGTTTACCGCTAAACTGTGACTTAAGTAGTGGACAAAGTCTGTATAAAATCAATTGGTTAAGAACTCGTTTTTTTGCTAAAATAGTAGTGCTTTATTAAAACTTAAAAATATGGTTGATAATTTGAACAAAATACCGCCACAAAATATCGAAGCCGAACAATCCGTGCTAGGTGCTTTGCTAATAGATAAAGAAGCAATAAATAAAGTAGTTAATTTAATCGGCGAACAAGACTTCTATAAAGATAGCCATGGTTTTATTTATACGGCGATTTTAGACCTCTATGAAAAACACGAACCAATTGATTTGTTGTCTTTAGCTAATTTACTCACGGAAAAGAAACAAATTGACCTAATTGGTGGTAAGAGCTATTTGGCAACACTGGCCAATACAGTACCGACGGCCAGCAATATCGCTACCTATGCTAATATCGTTCAAAAGAAAGCCACCTTACGACGTCTAATCAAGGCAGCGTCGGAAATGTCTGCCAGCGCCTACAATGAAACCGATGAAGTGGATTCACTCTTAGATAATGCTGAACAAAAATTGTTTGGTATCTCACAAAAATTTTTAAAACAAGAATTTATACCAATTAGAAACGTCCTCCATGAAACATTTGAACGTATTGATGAACTGCACCGTGAGGCCGGTAAAATCAGAGGTATTCCCACGGGCTTTCCTGATCTAGATAATTTATTAGCTGGTTTACAAAAATCAGATTTAATTATTATTGCTGCTCGTCCGAGCGTTGGCAAAACATCATTAGCTCTGGATATTGCCCGACACGTAGCTACTCGAGAAAAGAAAAACGTCGGCATTTTTTCCTTAGAAATGAGCAAGGAACAATTGGTTGACCGTTTACTGTGCGCTGAAGCTAATGTTTCTCTCTGGAAAATGAGAACCGGCCGTCTATCAGAAAGACAGTCGGAAGATGACTTTCCCAAAATCGGTCAAGCAATGGGAATACTTTCCGAAGCCCCAATCTATATTGACGATAGTGCTTCTGCTAATATTATGGAAATTCGTACCAAAGCTCGTCGTCTAAAACTAGAATTTGGCTTAGACTTAATTATCGTTGACTATCTTCAATTAATGGAAGGACGGTCGTCACATGGCGATAATCGCGTCCAAGAAGTCGCCGAAATTACCCGGTCTTTAAAAGCTATCGCCCGCGAACTTAACATCCCGGTAATTGCCCTATCCCAGCTAGCTCGGGCAGTTGAACAATCCAAACCAGCCATACCAAAATTAGCCCACTTGCGGGAATCGGGTTCGATTGAACAAGACGCTGACGTCGTACTGTTTATTTATCGTAAAGCTGCTGATCGCAACTATTCTTTGGAGAGCCTAACGCTCGAGGAAAAAAATAAGACGGAAATCCACATTGCCAAACATCGCAATGGGCCAACTGGAGTCGTTGATCTATACTTTGACTTCAATTCGGTTAATTTCAAAAATTTAGCAAAGGAAAAGTATAATCTACCACCGACTTTTTAATTTTTAACTTATTTAACCATGAACTTACTATCCAAACTCGGTGACTTAAATCAATTGCGGCAACAAGCGCAAAATATGAAGTCGGTACTTGATAAGAAAATTATTACTATTGAAAATGACTCTCTCTATCTTAAAATAAATGGCCGGCAAGAAATATTGGAATTAAAATTAAAAGACGGCTTTGCTGAAAATAAAGAAAAAACCGAACGCGATTTAACTGCCGCTTGGCAACAAGCTAATGAAAAGATCCAATCCTTGATGTTTTCCAAATTTGGTGGCCTGCTGTAAAATTAGACTATGAGACATCTACCCAAAGCTATTCGTCAACTTATTGGTCAGTTTGAAAAACTACCAGGGCTGGGGCCCAAGACCAGTGAAAAATTAGTTTACTCACTACTTAGTCGTCCGAAAGAAGACTTGGAAACTTTTGCGCAAACACTGGTCCAAGCTAAAGAACAAATAATTGTTTGCCCGCTGTGCTTTAATTATGCCGACAGCATTCCTTGCTCTATCTGCCAAGACCCAAATCGTGAAAAAGATATTCTTTGTGTAGTTGCTGGCAGTCAAGATGTACAAGCTATCGAAAAGACCGATCAATACCACGGACTATATCATGTACTACAAGGACACATCGATCCCAACGAGGGCCGCCAACTCGGGCAGTTAAGAGTTAAGGAATTACAGGAACGGATCAAAAAAAACAGCGTCAAAGAAATTATCTTGGCATTAAACAATGATCTGCTAGGAGAAACAACATCTCTTTATCTTGTTAACTTATTGAAAAATTCACCACCAAAAATATCACGCCTAGCTAAAGGTTTGCCCAGCGGAAGTGAAATAGAATACGCCGATGACGTCACGCTGGGCTATGCTTTAAAAGATCGAAAAGAAATATAGAATCTTTCTCCAGTTAATTCTCAACAATAAATAAAAAAACGTCTCAGTGAACCGAGACATTTCTTATAATATTTTAGCTAACCTGAATTTCACTGTAATGTTGACGATGTCCGCGCTTTCTCATATACCTGGTTTTATTCTTATACTTGATCACGGTTACTTTTTTACTCTTTGCTTGCTTTAAGACTTTCCCCTTGATCGTTTTTTTCAGAGTTGGCTGACCGATCTCTACTTTCGTACCGTCCTCTTCCGCCCACAGCAACACTTCACTAAACTCACAATCATCGCCAATGGCATCAATAATTTTTTCAATTTTTATCTTCTGATCGGGGCTCACAATGTATTGCTTGCCACCAGTTTTAATTATAGCGATACTCATACTTTTAAAATTAGATAAACAACAAATAAGGCATCCATATTTTATCTTTTTTCTATTTATTTGTCAACCCCTATAAATTAAATACACCAAATAAAGCACATAAATAATAACAAGAGAACATCCTTGCCAGCGATCCAATTTTTTCTTACTACCAATAAACATAAAGGCAAATAACAATAAATTGGCCACTATTGCCATCATAATATCAATATTTGTTAAGGGGTTAAAGGGCAATTGTAGTATTGTTGACGATAATCCTAAAATCCAAAAAACATTAAAAATGTTTGATCCAACTATATTTCCTATGGCAAGATCATCGTGACCATGATAAATGGCAATCAGGGAAGTAACTAACTCTGGCAAAGACGTACCGATAGCTACGATAGTTAAACCAATTAGTGCTTCCGTAACTTGGGCTAACCGAGCCAAGATAATAGCTTGCTCAACAACTAACTTACCACCAAAAAATAAACCAATTAAACCAATAATTATAAAAATTAATGATATTTTTTTTGAATAAACTTTAATCCTACCTGACGAAATATACTCATCCTTGCTCATATTAAAAGTATAAATCAAAAAAATAAAAAACATGCTTAATAAAGAAAAACCATCTGTTCTCGTTAGTATATTAAAACTATTTCCATCAAAAAGCGCATCATTACCCATTGTAAAAACTAAAATTACTGCTAAAAGAGCAAAAGGAATTTCTTTCCATACCGTACTATTTTTAACTATTAACGGCCTAATTAAAGCTGCTAAACCACCAATTAATAAAATATTTGCTATATTACTACCAATAATATTGCCTACTGCGATATCAGCCGAACCCTCAACCACAGAAATTAGATTTACAATTAATTCTGGTGCCGATGTGCCAAAAGCGACAATGGTTAGACCAATAACAAGAGGTGATACTTTAAAGATGTGAGCAATCGAAGAAGAGCCCCGAACCAATAATTCCCCACCTATTACAAGTAAACCCAACCCTATTAGTAAAATTATTATACTAAACAGCATGTTTCTTATCTCTATTTATTAAATATAACGCTAACAAAATCATAATGACTAATTCCGTACTTATTATTAGTATTTTACCCTTAGTTTCAAAGAATATGGAGCTGATGCCAAAGATGGTGGTTAATGTATAAAATAAAAAAACCACTTGTCTTTGCGATAAGCCAATCCTCAATAAACGATGGTGCAGGTGTTTATCGTCGGCTTGAGCGAACGAATGCTTTTCCCAAAACAGACGGCGGATGATTATCCAGACAACATCTAAAATGGGTAAACCCATTACTAATAAAGCAGTCGCAATTTTACCACCACTAATAATAGATAAAACACCAAGCACAAAACCAATCAAAGTGCTGCCACCTTCGCCTAAAAATATTTTTGCTGGATAGAAATTCCACAACAAAAAACCAGCTAAAGCACCAGCACTGATTAATGATAGCAAAGAGGTTACCGAATAACTAATATCCCAAAATATAGAAACGACAAAAATAATAACACTACCAATCAAACCGATACCAGTAGCTAAACCGTCTAAACCGTCCAATAGTTTCGTCACATAAGTCATGGAGATCAACCAAATAAAAGAAAAAATATCCGACCAAACAGAAAAATAATATGGTACGCCCTGCCACCAAAATAATAGTATTTTCCATTGATCTAAATGGATCAAGCCACCCCAGGGGTTGCTGATAAATTTAATACCAATACCAGAGCTGATGACAACCAAACAAGCGAGTAGCGGAAAAAGTATTTGCCAGCGTGGTCGTAAATTATATTTATCATCTAAAAATCCACCGATCATCAGAATAAAAGCGGCTAGTAAAAAACCAACAATGTTTTTTATTTGCAGTGAGCCAAAATTAGCTAAATCAATAAAAAGAATAACACTAACTAATAAGGATAAAAAAATGCCCCAACCGCCCAGCAAGGGAATCGGTCGCTCGTGAACTTTACGCTCACCAGGACGATCAACAATTTGCCAACGGATTGCTAACCGATGAACAAGTTTCGTAAAAAGAAAACTTAAAGCAAAGGCCGTTACTGTCGGTAAAAAATAGAATAAAATAAAATTATTCATGGCGGTCAAAATAAGTTTGTAATATTTCCATGGCCGCTACGGCATCATCTTCTCGGAGATGACCTAATTTTTTGGCCGCTTTAGTAGTTAAACGCTCATCTACCTTTTCTACTAAATAATTTAAATTTTGCAACTGCTCAATAAATTTAGCCACCACCTCTGTCTGCGGTGTCATCTGACTCCGTAAATCTAACGGCCAACCAACAACTAATAACTCAACTTTTTCCTCGGCTACTAAGCTCTTAAATTTATCCCAAAAAGAAGCATTGTCGGCCCACGCTAATATTTGCCAGGGTATGGCTAATTTTAGACTGGTATCACCCAGAGCTAAACCCACTTTTTTACTGCCAAAATCAATGCCTAAGACCTTCATACGTGTTTTGTTATAACTATTGGCCCGCGATCAGTAATGGCTATTGTATGCTCAAAATGAGCTGCTAAACCATGATCAGCTGTTCTAATAGTCCAGCCATCATCTTCGTAATCGATTTCATAACTGCCAGTCACTACCATTGGCTCAATAGCCAGCACCATGCCTGGCTTTAATTTTTCCCCACGATTGGGCTGGCCAAAGTTAGGTACGGACGGCCACTCATGAACAGCATGACCAACGCCATGACCAACCAAGTCTCGTACTACAGCAAATCCTTTTTTTTCTACATAGCTCTGGATAGCATAACCAATATCGCCAAGCGTTTTATCCGGCCAACATTGGTCAATCGCTAATCTTAAAGATTCTTCAGTAACGCGTAATAATTTTTGAGCAATTGGGGAAATGCTACCAACGGGTACAGAAACTGCTGTGTCAGTATATAATCCATTCATTACCATACCAATATCCAAACCAACGATATCACCATCTTGTAATGGTTTACTATTAGGGATGCCGTGAACGATTTGATCGTTAACCGAAGTACATAGGGCAGCAGGAAATGGATCGGGTTCGCCAAACCCCTTAAAGCTTGGCCGACCACCGGCTTTCTTAATCAATCGCTCAGCCAATTCATTTAACTCAAAAGTTGTAATGCCCACCCGCGTGGCTTGGGCAACGAGCTGCAACACATTGGCGATAATCTGCCCAGAGCGTTGTAATTCCTTTATTTCAATAGCTGTTTTTATTCTACTCACAAAAAAATTTAATTATTAATAATATGCAAAACTTGTTTAATATTTTGCCAAACTTCATTAATGGCTGGATCACCATCAACTACTATCAACTTGCCACCGTTTTGATAATAATCAATCAACTGATCATTATTTTTATGAAAAATAGCGAGACGCTCGGCTATAGCTGCAGGTTGCGCATCGGGTCGCATCACTAATGGCGTTTGACAATGGTCACAAATATTTTCTTGTTGCGGCGGCTTAACAATGATATTAAATATTTCACCACAATTTGGACAGGTGCGTCTGGCTGCCATCCGACCAGCTACAATAGCATCCGAACATTTAATAAATAAAGCAATATCTAAATTAATGACAGTGGTTAAGTATTGAGCTTGGGCTAAGTCTCGTGGATAGCCATCAAGAATAAAACCTTTCTGCGCATCGTCCTGGGCTAATCTTTGTCGGACAATTTGATTAACAACTTCATCAGCAACTAACTGTCCGCGATACATGGATTCGCTAATTTTGACCCCCAATTCTGATTTTGCTAGCATCTCGTGGCGGAATATTTCCCCCGTAGAAATCCAAGGTATTTGCCAAGCATCGCGAATAAATTCAGCCATCGTGCCCTTGCCACTACCCGGAGCGCCAAAAATAACAATTTTTTTCATAATTTTCTTATTATTATTAACTACTATATTTTACCTTTTTTTCTCAAAAAATAAAAATTCATCCTGCCACAGCTGACAGCATGAACACCAGTAGTAATCGCCCTCACTACTATTTAAAACCTTCGTAATCACGCATGACTAGTTGTGACTGTATTTGTTTCATGGATTCAATAACCACAGAAACCACGATCAATAAACTAGTACCACCAATAACCATAGTAGTAACACCAGTCATAGATTGTACTAAAATAGGTAATAAAGCGACGAGACCTAAAAATAAAGAGCCAGCTAAAGTTATTCGATTGACGATGTTTTTAATATACTCTTCCGTATGGCGACCGGGTCTAATACCAGGAATAAAAGCGCCTTGTTTCTGTAAATTTTCCGCTAACTGCGCTGGATGAAAAACAATAAAAGTATAAAAATAAGTAAAGGCAACCACCAAGACAAAATATATAGCACCATAAAAAAACTGATTTTGGAAAACATCAATAACGAACTTAGCCGCACCAGCAAGCCATGCTGCTTGTGCTTTCACAAAAAATTGAGCAATCATCGGAGGAAATAAAACTATGGATATAGCAAAGATAATAGGAATAACACCAGCCATATTAACTCTTAATGGCAAATGGGTCGTACTGCCACCATAAACACGATTACCACGAATTTGCCGGGCATAATTAACTGGCACATTGCGCTGAGCTTCGGTGATTAAAACAATGACAATAATAGTAATAATGGCAATGGCCATAAATAATACTATATTTAATAACTGTGAGGGATCAAAAATAGCAATTGTTCTTTGCAAGGAACTGGGCAAACTAACGACGATCCCAGCAAAGATTAACAATGAAATTCCATTACCAACTTTACGTTCCGAAATCAACTCGCCAATCCACATGAGAAACATGGTACCGGCAGTAATAGTAAGAATAGAAATAATTAACTGCTGAGTTGATAAACTACCCAATATTTGAAACTGTGATTGTCTTTGAATTAAGGTGATATAACCATAGGCTTGCAAAACCGCCAGCGGTACTGTTAACCAACGAGTGTACTGATTAATTTTTTGTCTACCTTGCTCCCCTTCTTTAGACATTCTTTCCAATGCTGGCACAATCATAGTTAACAATTGTAAAACGATGGAGGCGGTAATGTAAGGTGCGATACCCAACATGACGACAGAAAAATTCTCCATACCACCACCAGAAAAAATATTTAGTAATCCGAGAATTTGATTAGACGAAAAAAAATCTTTCAACCCTGTCACATCAATACCCGGTATTGGTACGTGAGCAGCGGCACGAAAAATAATCAACATCGCCAAAACATATAACAGATCTTTCCTGATATCTTTAGCTTTCCATATTTGCGTTATTTTTTCCCAAATCATATGATCTAGATTTCTTTAACTTCTTCATTACTTTTAACAGTTTTTTCGATCTGACCACCGGCAGCTAAAATGGCTTTGGTAGCAGCGACTGACAAGTCATCTAACTTAACTACTAATTTTTTCTGTAGTGTTCCGTTAGCTAAAATCTTGACTCTCTTTTCACCCTTTTCTATTAATCCTTTTTTAGTCAGGGTGCGCAAACAAACCAATTCGCCTTCTTGAAAAAGCTTATTCAATATATCAAGATTAATAGTAGTAAACTTGCTGTTAATAGCCTTGAAACCTCGCTGCTTCGGTAATCGCAATAACATCTGGTGCAGACCTTTCATCTGCAAGCGATGAGAACCACCAGAACGAGCTTTTTGGCCTTTCATACCACGACCGGAATAGTTACCGCCGGAAGCATTACCGCGACCAACGCGTAATTTCTTCTTCTTGGCTTTATGATCTGCTGTTAAATTATGTAATCCCAATAATTCCATATGGACTATTCTTTATTATTAATATTTTTTTCAACTTCTTTTTTGGTCTCCGTCTTATGTTCTGGTCTATTCTTTAATATTTCTAAGGCTTTGAATGTTGCTTTAACATTATTAATCTTATTATTAGTACCAAAAATTTTACTGGAAATATTGTTGATACCGGATAACTCCAATACCATCCGCACGGCACCACCAGCAATAATACCAGTACCACCGGGCGCGGGCCGTAATAAGACTTTGGCGGCTTTATACTTAACTAGAACTTGATGAGGAATAGTACCTTCAATAATATTAATTTTAATCAGTCTTTTACGAGCATGAGCTGCTGCTTTAGCAACGGCTAATGTTACATCGGCGCCCTTAGCCAAACCAAAACCAATATTACCACGATGGTCACCAATCACCACGCAAGCTCGAAAGCGCATTCTTTTGCCACCAGCCATAACTCTAGTTACACGAGCTAAATCAACAATACGCTGATCAAAATCATCGCGTTCACGGTCTGGTCTTTTAGTAAATCTTTTTTTTGTGGGTTTGTCTACCATAAATTTCTTGGATAATTAAAATTGGATACCTTGTTTTCTTAAACTATCAGCAAAAATTTTAATACGACCATGGTACAAATAATGTCTTTTATCGAAAACAATAGCAGTAATATTCTTTTTCTGTAATTCAGCAGCCAGGCGTACCGCAAACTCCTCGGCTCTTGCGGTTTTAGTTCCCTTTAATTTCATTTTCTGTTCTGTCAAACCAACCAATGTTTTACCGATCTGATCATCAATCACTTGTGCTGATAAATAACGCAAGCTACGATTAACAGCTAATCTTGGACGCACAGCAGTGCCGTGGATCTTGGTTCGAATTCTAATCTGACGACGGATACGATTAGCATTAATTTTAGCAGTTTGTTTAGTCATAATTATTTTTCACCTCCCTTGGCTACTTTGCCAGCTTTACGTCTTACTACTTCATCACTATATTTGATTCCCTTGCCTTTATAAGGCTCAGGCTTTTTCATAGCTCTAATTTTAGCAGCAACTTGGCCGACTAATTCTTTATTAATACCTTTAATAGTGATCACGTTTTTTTCCGTACTGATTTCAATGCCAGTTGGTGGCAAATACTCCACTGGATGAGAAAAACCAATATTTAACAGTAGTTTCCCGCCATTCATGGCTGCTTTAAAACCAACGCCATTAATTTCCAATTGTTTTTGATAACCAACAGTAACACCGATCACAGCATTTTTCAGTAAACTGGCGTAAGTGCCCCACAATGATAGTTGGAATTTATCCGTTGGATCATCAACGGCCACTGTAGCTTCTTGGTTGGCAATATTAATAGT
>Ga0210006_1001923_pt1 | contig 14023 bp, 15 predicted proteins | sample CryGey02umfilter_2_FD_185452 | JGI IMG/M metagenome (GOLD analysis project Ga0210006, IMG submission 185452) | Groundwater microbial communities from aquifer in Utah, USA - Crystal Geyser 4/10/14 0.2 um filter (SPAdes) (version 3) | ecosystem: Environmental > Aquatic > Deep subsurface >... | reverse complement strand
GAGACGCAGTGAATCTGTTGAGGTCTAACCTCAACATACCTCAATCCTGTTGCTGGCTCGCCTGCTACGCGGGCTCGCCAGCCGATTTTAGGCGCAAAATTGAATTTTTGTCCCTGCCTGCCGGCAGGCAGGTTTGCCCCGCGAAGCAAAACGCCAGAAGCGGGCTTTTCTTAATTTTTTGTTTGATAGAATTCATAAAATCTGTTAGCATAAATATGAGAGTTTTAATAAGCACCCATACTAATACTATCATACTTTGGAAACTATGAAAAGTCAAAATAATAATGAAACCATTGGGGATAAGATAAAACAGATTAGAAATAAGCAGGGTTTAACGCAGGACGAACTGGCGAGAAAAGCCGATCTTCCCTACACAACGCTAACCAAAATTGAAAGTAATGTAATAACCAAACCGACCATTCAGACAGTTGCAAAAATCGCAAACGGGCTTGGAATTAAAATTGATGACTTGATGAAATAATATGCCGCAAACAAAAACTTTACTCACAATCAAAGAAGCAAGCCAATGGGCAAGTGATTTTCTGAAAAGGGATATTAGCGAATCAAATATCTCGTATTTGGTGCAATACGGAAAAGTTAGAAAACATAATGGCGGCAACTCAGTATTTGTAGATATAGATGATTTAAAAACATACTACGAATCTTATCGCGGCTGGCGTGAAATGAACTACAAAAAGCGGCTCGGCAATGATTTGAATTGGGCATTATCTTTTGACCATTTGCGCGAAAAAGATACAACAAAACATGTTCATCGTTTACACCCATATAAAGGGAAATTTATTCCTCAGCTTGTCCAGTATTTTATAGATGACCACACTGATGATTTTAAAAATGACGTTTATTTCAAAACGGGCGATGTAATTCTTGATCCCTTTTCCGGCTCTGGAACAACGCTTGTACAAGCGAAAGAAATGGGCATGCATTCAATCGGTATTGATATATCGCATTTCAACTGCATGATTACAGAAACAAAACTTCTTGATTATGACCTTGCTTCTCTTGAAAACGAAATAAAAAAGATAAGGCAAGCAATCGCCGGATACGAAACAGACAGCAACATCACCGCTTTTGAAAACGAGCTATTGGCCCGCATGGCTGATTTTAATAACAATTATTTTCCAAGCCCAGAGTTCAAATATCAGTTGCAAAGAAGACAGATAAATGAGGAAAAATACTCAGCGGAAAAAGAGAAAGAATTTTTGAAAACCTACAACGAGCTTGTTAAAAAATATGGAATTGAATTTAATCATTTTTCCGCCAAAAAATTTTTAGATAAGTGGTATATCAAAAATGTCAAAAAAGAAATTGATTTTGCCTTTGAGCAAATCAAAAAAATTAAAGATGTAAGAAATAAAAAGATTTTGGCGATAATTTTGAGTCGTACGATTAGGTCGTGCCGTGCAACAACCCATTCAGATTTGGCCACACTTAAAGAGCCGCAAGTAACAACCTATTATTGCTGGAAACATAAAAAGATTTGCAAGCCGCTTTTCTCAACAAAAACATGGTTTGACCGATACGCCACAGACACGCTTTATCGGCTTAAAACTTTTGCGAAATTAAAAACCGATTCTCATTACGCAGTTATTCCGGCAGATTCCCGCACCGTTGATATTTTCAAAGAGATTGAAAAACGAAACAAAAATTTCTCTGGGATATTAAGAAAACAGAAAATCAAAGGTATTTTTACCTCGCCGCCGTATGTCGGACAAATTGATTATCACGAACAACACGCTTACGCCTACGATCTCTTTGGTTTTGAGCGTAGAGACGAACTTGAAATAGGCCCACTTTACAAAGGTCAAGGAATGGAAGCGCGCACCTCTTATGTTGAGGGAATCGCAAAAGTTTTGTTGAATTGCAGAAAATTTTTAGCAGACGATTTTGATGTATTTTTGGTAGCCAATGATAAATATAATCTCTATCCGGCAATTGCCGAGCAAGCCGGCATGAAAATTATCAATCAATTTAAGCGGCCTGTATTAAATAGAACCGAAAGGGACAAGTCGCCCTATTCGGAAATAATTTTTCATTTAAAAAACGGTAAATAATATGGCACTAACAACACAACAGAGCAAACAAATAAAAGATTATTTGGTTGAGAAAATCCGTCAGAAGTTAGCAACTTACAATCCGGAAACTAACTCGATGCCTTTTCATTTTCGCTTGCTCGGCAAGGATAGAATGGCGTTGTTTTCTTTCATTCAATCGGTAAATACAATGCTTGGCACTTCAATTTTTGAGCAAGTCGGCAAAGTGATTGCCGAGCCAATGGCAAACCGCGCTATTGGTCAATACAAAGAATTTGAGGGATATATCAGTAGTGAAGCGGTTCTGAAAATTGACAGTATTATGCGCGATTTGCGTTCAGCTTCGCGAAAACCGGATAAAGAAAAAGAAACAAAAGAGGTTTTGGCTGTCGCCAATAAAGGCAACTTAGGAAAGAAACTTAAAAAGCGTGTTGATCTTTTTGTGGAGATGAAAGACGGGACAGAATACTATTTTGAGGTGAAAACCGCAAAGCCGAACATCAACGAATTTACCGGCATTAAAAAACAAATGCTTGATTAGATTGCGATGCGCGGCAGTGAAAATCCAAAAGCAAATGTTAAAACAATTGTTGCAATCCCTTACAATCCCTATGAACCGAAACCATACGAACGCTGGACATTGCAGGGATTGTTTGATTTACGCCAAGAGGTTTTAGTTGGACCAGAATTTTGGGACTTGCTCGGCGGTAAAAATACCTATGAAGATTTGCTGAAAGTTTTTGAGCAGGCCGGTTTAGAACTTTACGGCGAAATTAATAGGAAAATGAAAAATTTAAATCACGGGAAATAAGTATGGATCAAGATATTCAATCACAACTTGATAGGGCAAAAGAATTATTTCAAGAATTGGAAACAGCTTGTAATAACGATTTGCAAGCAAAAGATGTATCAGGGAAGACAAAGAATTTATCACAAGAAGTTTTGCTTAAAATTAGACACTTGCTAGATCAGTCAATTTATAAATTTTTTGAAAAATACTATTTTTCTAATCTTTCTGAAGTCGATAAAAAATTGGCAAAGGTTTATTTTCCAATAGTTTCTAAAAAAGAAGATTTAAAGTCAGTTTTCGGTAGGGCAAAAATGAGCGACGTTGAAACAAAGCACAAAGATTTTTATAAATTTATCGATTCTGTTCAGCCATACAATCAGGATTATTTATGGCTGAAACATTTGGCAGATTTTGCTTCTGAAAAACATATCAGATTAACTCCTCAAACGAAAACGGAAACCAGAAGAGTAACCGTTTCTCGCGGCGGCGGCTCGGTTTCTTGGGGACCAGGTGTAACTTTCGGTGGTGGTGTTAGCGTTATGGGCGTTCCTATTGACCCTACAACCCAAATGCCAGTTTCGAATAATGTTGTTGAAACCAAAATTGAAAATTGGGTTTCATTTTTATTTGAAGGTAGTAATATTAATGTTCTCGGGCTGTGTAAGAAATCTGTTGAGGACGGAGAGAAAATTGTTAAAAAGATTTTAGAATTTGTATAATTAGAAAAGAATTTGCCGCCAAACCTGCCTGCCGGTAGGCAGGGAAAAACTTGCTTGTCCGTTCGAAGCTGAAAGCGTAGGCGGAAAATCGTCCAACCTGCCTGCCGGCAGGCAGGTCCGAAAGGGTCGCTTCTCCGCCAGAGGCGGACAGGTGCGGCGGGCGGAAGGGGGGTCTGGTCTTTGCCCTTCCGTCCGCCCTACAAATTTTGGGCGAAATCTGTTCGCCCCAGTAGTAGTCCCGCCACAGCGGGACACTACGGGGTAAAGATTTTTTCAAACGCATACCGCCAATTTATACATGACGAGTTAAAGCGTAGATGTTAAAGCGTAGATGTTAAAGCGTAGATGTCGGACATCTACGCTGTCTAAATTTATCCAAAGTTAGGTTAAAAGGAGCTTAGCTCCTTTGTTCGGGAACTCTTTCAAAAATTGGAAGTAACGTCATCAACAAGCTAAACGTTCAAGCTGTGGCGAAAATCGCTAGAACACTCGGCGCTTCCATTGAGGACTTACTGAAATAATATGACAAACGAAAAACTAATTTCAAAATCGTATAAATCTATTTTTTTGATATTTCTAGCGGCACTTGTAGGCGGTGGTATTGCTCCTTTCGCAAAAATATCTCTCAATGAAATTCCTCCTTTGTCATTTACATTGTTAAGAATCTGTTGAGGGAATCTGTTGAGGTCTAACCTCAACATACCTCATTTGCTGGTGGTGGCATTGGTGCGTTCGCAAAAATATCTCTCAATGAAATTCCGCCTTTGTCATTTACATTGTTAAGATTTATTTTAGCTACTCTTATATTGCTTCCGTTTGTAATTAAAAGACGTGAGCTTCACTTTAATAATATAAAGCGAATAGTATTTGTGTCATTGCTGGCAACTGCGAATGTAACGCTTTTTATTTTTGGCGTTGGAAGAACTACCGCGACCATTTCGCAAATGCTATACGCGAGCGTACCTTTAGTTGCTGGTATTTTTTCTTTCCTGTTGCTTAGAGAAAAAATCTATCCAAGAAAACTGTATGGGATACTCGTAGGATTTATTGGTGTGCTACTTATCGTTTTACTTCCTGTTTTAGGGAAGGGAATAGCATTTAACGGCGATTTACTTGGTAATTTAATAATTTTTGTGGCGGTTTGTTCATTTGCTTTGTACACTGTCTTATCAAAACAATTTCAGAAAGAATATACCCCGCTGGAGCTTACAATGTTTTTTGTTTTAACAACTACTTTAATTCAACTCTTACTAGCGCCTATTGATTTAGTACAAAACCAAAATTGGTGGAGTGAAGTTTCTTTAAAATCAATTTTTGGCGTTGTCTATGTTGGGATATTAGGAACAGGTATTTACTATCTTGTTTATCAACACGCTATTAAAAATTCAACGCCGATTATCGCTTCAATGATATTGTATCTACAACCCGTTTTTGCTTTTTTATGGGCATCTGTTCTCTTGGGAGAAAAAATTACATCAGAATTCATGGCAGGAGCAATTCTTGCCTTTATCGGAGTAGCATTAGTTACAAATTTTGGAAGGCCAGAAATTAAGAAAGAATTTGCCGCCAAACCTGCCTGCCGGTAGGCAGGGAAAAACTTGACCCATTCGACTTGGCTCAGAGCAAGTTTTTTCAAACGCATACCGCCAAGCTGTATATAACGATTTTTTTATTTGACAAATACAAAATATCAGATAAAATGTATTTAGACATAAAATTAAATTAGAAATATCCATATTATGAGTATTATCAGAGACATTACCATTAAAGCGCAAAATTATCTCGCTAATTCTGAGATTATGCTTTTTGTTGGCTCAAGGCAAGCAGGCAAAACAACTATCCTAAAGCAATTACAAGCCATTTTGGAAAAGGAAACACGAAATATTTATTTTTTAAATTTAGAAGAACTTGAATATTTAGAGCTTTTAAATCAATCACCTAAAAATATTTTTAAGATTTTCAGCCTAGATTTGAATCAAAAAAATTATCTTTTTATTGATGAGATGCAATATCTTAAAAATCCCTCAAATTTTTTAAAATATCTTTACGATGAATATCAGGGAAAGATAAAACTTTTGGTTTCTGGCTCCTCGGCTTTTTATCTTGATAAAAAATTCAAAGATTCGCTGGCTGGCAGAAAAAAAGTCTTTTATGTTTTTACCCTTTCTTTTAAAGAATTTTTGCGATTTAAAAACGAAGACGCATTAGCCCAAAAAAATTTTCAAACTCTGAGTCTCAAAGAAAGAGAAAAATATTCTTTTTATTATCAAGAATATATAATTTATGGCGGCTATCCGCGCGTTGTTTTAGCTCCGCTTCAAGAGAAAGAAGACCTTTTGCGGGAAATTGCTTTTTCCTACATCAAAAAAGATATTTATGAAGCTAATATCAGACAAGAAGAAATGTTTTACAAGTTGTTTAAGATTCTTGCTTCGCAGATAGGCAATCTAGTCAATTCTTCAGAATTAGCCGCTCTTCTTGGAATTTCTAAAACAGCCATTGATAACTATCTTTATGTTATGCAAAAATCTTTTCACCTTTGTCTTTTAAGGCCCTTTTTTAAAAATGTTAGAAAAGAGTTAAGTAAAATGCCCAAAGTATATTTTTACGATTTGGGCCTGCGGAATTTTTTTGTTCGCAATTTTAACAGTTTTGCTGTGAGAGAAGATAAAGGCCCCTTGCTTGAGAACGCTGTTTTTCGACAATTGAGAGAAAAATATGACGAAGAGTCATTAAAATTTTGGCGGACTATTCAAAAAAACGAGATTGACTTTATTGCTGATGAAAAAAAAGCTTTTGAAGTTAAGATTAAGCCAAAAGAGTTTAAAGAAAAAAAATACCAATTATTTCTTGAAAATTACCCAGATATTGAATTATCTATTGTTTCTATTGATATTGATAAAAAAGAAAAAAAGATTAGAAAACATAAAATTTTTGATATTTGGGAAGTTTAATTCTGCAGTGTTATTAATAAGCCGAGCATGTAAACCATGGTATGGCAAAAATTGCCAAAGGGTTGGGCGTTAATATTGAGGATTTAATAAAATGAACATTATGAAACTCGACTTAAAAAAAGAGCTAAAAGAACTCTACAAAGTTTCCGGAAAAGAGGTTGCAATTGTAAAAGTCCCACAACAAAAAATAATTTCTATTATCGGGAAAGGAAATCCCAATACTTCTATTGATTTTAAAAATGCAGTAGAGGCTTTATTCCCTGTCGCTTATAAAATTAAATTTACTTACAAAAAATCAGGAAAAGATTATGCCGTAATGCCACTTGAGGGATTATGGTGGGCTGAAAATATGAATGATTTTTCGATTAGCAATAAAGATAATTGGCAATGGAAGATTTTCATAGTTCAACCAGATTTTGTATCAAAGGAGACATTCGATTCCATCATTGACGACATAAATAAAGAAAAAAATTTGCTCGCATTAGGTAAAGTGAAATTTGAGACTTTGAGCGAGGGAATTTCGGCACAGATTTTACATCTCGGATCCTTCGCGAACGAAGGGCCTACAATTAACAAACTTCATGATTTTATAAAAGAAAAGGGTTATTCGTTTGATGGATTAGTACAAAAACATCATGAAATTTATTTAAGCGATATAAGAAAAACACCGCCGCAAAAATTGAAAACGATTTTAAGACAACCAGTTAAAAATATAAGTAAGTAAAATTATGAGCAAGATAATTTTAGGGACAATGTGTGGACTGGTCTTTGGAATCATTGATGTGTTGATAATGATTCCACTTAAATACGAAAATAATCAGAAAAAAATTGAGGCAATGAGCGCCGCTTTTCTGGAAAGATTTATGATCGGATTTCTGATTCCAAACGTGGAATTGGGAATACACCCGGCTTTGACTGGTTTATTATTGGGAGCCGGCTTGAGCCTGCCCTCGGCCATTATTACCAGAGCGTATGCGCCGATAATCGGAATAGGAATAGTCGGAAGCGCGATTATCGGGTTTATTGTTAAAGCGGTATTATTGTAAAAAGAATTTGCCGCCCCATACTTCGCCAAGGCTTCGTAGGCAGGGATTGGCATAGCCTCAAATTTCGCCAAAAATTATGTTAAAATTATTAATAATTCAAAAAATAAAAACATGAAGAACAAAATTATAATCATCGCTCTAATCGTTTTAGGTATTATGACTGGCTTTAAAGAAAATGAAATGTTTGAATTGGCATCGGAAGATGGAAACTATCACGTAAGGTATACATATAGACCAATAAATGATGCAATGACAGAGCTTGAATACTATGAGTGGGTTGATAGGGGAGAACTCGAAGAACCTTTTGAAATCGCAATTTTGGAGAAATTAAAATCGGTTTTGGAGGGTTAATAAACTCAATGGACTTTTTTCGTTATAAAAACATTTCCCGGGAACAATTTATCTGCGAGATTGATTTGTCTCGGTTGTATCAGAAAGATGAATTAAAGGACTTCTGGAATCGCTATCACGAGTTTTTTAAGGCAGATCTCTTTTTGGCAAAGGTTATAAAGAGAAAACAAGACAAGCTGGTTTATTCGCACAAATCATGGATTCCAAAATTGTCTGACCGCAGACCCAAAGTTCTATTTTTATTCGGAAATCCCGCCCCTCATAGCGTGTTAGCCGATATATATTTTGCTTACGAGGGTGGCGGCAGAGAACACAGGTTTTGGAAAGTAATGCGTGAGCTCGGAATTATCAATTTATCCTCGGGTGGAGGCAATAGCGATAATTTGTTCAAACACAATACTGCTTGCGGGTGTGCCTCCTACCCGTTGGATGTATACCTCAAGATTCAAAAAGGCTTTGAATAGGGTAACAACTTTATTGCTCAAAGAATGACCATATGCGCGAGGCTTAGCCTGGCACAAATACCTATGATTTAAAGTCGCCAGAAAGGCGCCTGCCTACCGACAGGCAGGCTTTTTTGATTTGCGCTCTTGACAAATAGCTTTACTAAATGTAAAGTGTAAGTAGTGTTTAGTAATACTGAAAATAAGATGAAAAATATCTTTTTCCCCCGTTCAATTTCCCTTGCTTTAAAAAACCACCTTGGGAAAAAAGCAATCACGATTTTAACTGGAATGCGTCGAGTTGGTAAAACTACTCTGGTCAAACAGCTTTTTTCCGAAGTCGTCTCGAACAACAAGGCTTATTTCGATTTGGAGCGGCTGGATAATAGAGAGCTTTTTTCGGAGAAAAACTATGAAATCGTTGTTTCGGCGCTTCAAAGCCAGGGGCTGGACCTTAAAAAAAAGCTTTATTTGGTCATTGACGAAATTCAATTGGTTTCTAATATTGCCAGCGTGATGAAATATCTCTATGATCATTATAATATAAAATTCATCGTTACCGGTTCCAGCTCCTTTTATCTTAGAAACCTTTTTAGCGAGTCGCTGGCTGGTCGCAAGAAGATTTTTGAACTTTTCCCCCTGGATTTTAACGAATTTCTGGTTTTTAAAAATGTTCCCTTTCGCGCCGCCAGGCAATCAGTTTTCAGGCAAAAGTTTCAATCATCTGAATATGAGCGTTTAAAATCATATTATGAAGAATACGTCCGCTTTGGGGGATTTCCCGAGGTGGTTTTGGCTGGGTCTAAGCAGGAAAAGACAGATTTACTGACAGATATTATTAGTTCATACGTAAATGTAGACATTGTTCGGTTATCTGATTTTAAACGCCAAAAGGATTTTTATGGTCTAATTAAAATGCTCGTTGGCAGAATCGGCAGTCGTTTGGATTACGTAAAATTGTCTCAATTAACCGGTATTTCCCGACCGTCTTTAATCAATTATCTCGAGTTTTTGGAAAAGACGTATTTAATTTATCGGATACCCGTTTTCACCAAGAGCCGCGATCGGGAAATAGTCAAAGCCAAGAAATTGTATTTCTGCGATACCGGTTTGGCCAATATTCTATCGCAGATTTCCAGCGGCCAGCAGTTTGAAAACACGGTTTTCAATCAATTGAGACCTTATGGCCAGATTAACTATTTTAGTTTAAAAACCGGTCGGGAAATTGATTTTGTGCTTGACCAGAAAAAGGCGATTGAGGTGAAAGAAACTCCGACTCAATCTGATTTTAGGGAACTTTCCGCTTTGGCGAAAAAGGCGGGATTGAAAGAGTATTTCCTAATGGGCAGGCATCCGTCCTTGAAATTCAAAGATTTTATCTGGGCCGGCAGTTTGATATGAAGCTCCACTAACTGACACCAGTGGTATCTTCTCCGCTCGCTTCGTCGGAGCAAAATCCGCCGAAGCGGAAAACTTTTCACACTCATCCCCTCGGCTTCGCTCGGGGTTTTCTGCGAAGGCGGATAAAAACAGTGTTTCAGATTTAACTCTGTTTGGCACCCGATGTTGAACATTCCGAAGTCGCCAGAAAGGCGCCTGCCTACCGACAGGCAGGCTTTTTTGGTAAGATAATTTAATGGATTACAAATTTAGCCAACGAGTACAAAATGTGCCTAATCCCTGCATCGGCGCGATGATGCGGTATGCGGCAAAATATCCGGGTGTTGTTTCTCTCGGCCGGGGGACGCCGCTTTTCCCGACGCCCCAGTTTATCTACGACTATCTTCATGAGAGATCAAAATCGGATCCGGCAATCGGCCAGTATTCTTCGCCAAAAATTGAAAACGAATTGAAAACTCTGATAATTCAGAAGATTGAGAAGAAACACGAATTTATCCCGAAATTAGAAGAGATTTATCTCACTGTTGGTGGCATCGGGGGACTATTTTCGGCCATCATGGCTTTTCTGGAGAAAGATGATGAAGTTATTTACTTTGATCCGAGTTATCCTCTACATTTGTCGCAGATTCATCTGGCCCAAGCCAGACCGGTTTTCGTTTCCTACAATGAAAACAATAATTGGTCTATTGATTTAGAAAAACTGGAAAAAGCGATTACTTTCAAGACGAAAATGGTCATTCTGACCAATCCAAATAACCCGACCGGAACGGTTTTGAGCGAGTTGGAAGTCAGAAAGTTATCAGAAACTATCCTAAGACGCAATCTGATTCTTCTGCTCGACGAGACCTACGACTTTTTAACTTATGGCAAAGAATTGTTCAGCCCGCTGCAGATTCCGGAATTGAGAAATAACTTGATTGTTTGCAAAAGCTTTTCCAAAGAATTTGCCATGACCGGCTGGAGAATCGGTTATGTTTGCGCCAATTCGGAGATTATCGCCAAAATCAACGACATTCATGTCTATTTCAGCATTAGTCCGTCAACGCCGTCCATTGTCGCTTCTATAGCCGCTTTGTCCGATCCGAGAGGCGAAGAAGCAATCAGTTATTTCAAAACGAAGTTTGCTGAATCAAGACAGGCAATCTGCGAGAGATTAGAGAAATTGCCCAAATTATTCTCATTCTCTTGGCCCGACGGAGCTTATTATGCTTTTCCGAAAATAATCGGTTTTGATATGCCGGCTCTTGATTTTGCCAAGATGCTAATTGATGAAGCAAAAGTGATTACGATTCCCGGCGACAGCATGGGTCCGGCCGGCAAAAATCACCTAAGGATGTCTTTTGCCGCTGACGCCAAAGTGATCCACGAAGCCTTTGACAGGATAGACAAGTTTGCCGAAAAGCACGGTCTCGCGTAATATGGCGAAAATTGCCAAAACACTAAATGTTGCTATTGAGGCTTTAATTAACTAAAATATTTAATGGTCGAATCCGTAAAACTAAATAAATGATTGGAGGTAAAAAATATGAAAAACACAATTGAAAATTTAGCCAAAGCATTTATTGGCGAAAGCCAGGCAAGGAATAGATATACTTTCTATTCCAAAATTGCCAAAAAAGAAGGATTCGAACAGGTTGCCGAGATTTTTCTTATCACGGCAGAAAACGAGAAAGAACATGCAAGCTGGTTATTTAAGTTAATCAACGAGTTGAAAAAGAAGAGTAACGAAAAACTTGATGAAATTAAAATTGAAGCCATAGCTCCGACAATACTTGGCACAACAGTTGAGAACCTAAAAGCGGCAATTGCTGGCGAAAATTATGAGCATACAAAAATGTATCCAGAGTTTGCTGATGTTGCTGAAAAAGAAGGTTTTCCTGAGATTGCCAAAAGGCTGAGAGCAATTGCGGTGGCAGAAAAACATCATGAAGAACGATACAAAAAACTTTTAAAAGAAGTTGGAGCAGGAACAGTGTTCAGAAAAGAGAAAGAAGTGTGGTGGGTTTGCCGTGAATGTGGATATGTTCATTTTGGAACAGAGCCACCAGAAAAATGTCCATCGTGTGACCACGAGAGAAGTTTCTATCAAATCAAATGCGAGGAATATTAAAATTAAGAGGCAAAATATATGACAGGTCAAAAACAAATTTATAAGTGTAATATTTGTGGCAATATAGTGGAAGTTTTGCATACCGGGGCAGGGCAACTCGTTTGTTGCGGACAGCCGATGGAATTACTTAAAGAAAAAACAGAAGATGTGGGGAAAGAAAAACATGTGCCAGTGATTGAGAAAACCGAGAACGGAATAAGAGTAAAAGTCGGTTCTGTGCCTCATCCAATGGAAGAAAGCCATTATATTGAATGGATAGAAATAATTGCCGATAGCAGATTTTATAGAAAGTTTTTAAATCCTGGGGACAGACCAGAGGCAGAATTTGAAATTAAAGCAGAAGAGATTGAGGCAAGAGAATACTGCAATATTCATGGCTTGTGGAAATCATAAAATAAAGAATTTGCCGCAACGTATAGAACGTAAATTTGTGTAGTAAATGTTAACAAAAAGACTTGCTATGAATAATCAATAGGTTCTTTTACGAATTAGGATTGTAGTCTTGATTGCCCGTTTATTTTATGTTGACGTCTGACGTCAACATTACGGGAAGTCCTAATTAAGTAAAAGTGCTTATTGCATCATAAAAGGTCGGATAAAATAATTAATTCGAAAATTGTATGCGATTCACTCTTTTACTTATAATAATAGCGGTTATAGTGATTTGCTGGGCAGTTTATTATTTTGCCTCGGGAAAGAAAAAAACGAGAGCATTAGAGGTCACAAAACCAGAGGAGCCAAAAATACCCATGCCTCCAACAACTCCACCCGTTGCCTAAATCGTAATTTCTAACAGGATAAAAGTGCTCTTAAAATCCTATAGAATCTTAAGGCGCTTTATTTTTGAGAAAATCGAGCTTATAATTGAAATATATTATAAATAATCATGCAAAGAATTCTTAATATAGAAACAATTAAATATATTGAAAGAGTGGTGAAAATTTGTGGATGGGTTAATTCCATAAGACATCATGGTGGAATAGTTTTTTTGGATTTGAGGGACAGGTCCGGAATTTTACAAGTAGTTTCAAGCCCGGATTTGGTTAAAGATATTAAAGAGGAATATATTTTAGAAATAGAAGGAGAGGTAAAAAAAAGACCAATTAAAATGGCAAATTTTGAACTGGAAACGGGCCAAATAGAATTGAATGCTCAAAAGATTAAGATTTTAGCCAAGGCCCGGTCTCTGCCATTTGATTTAAAAGAGTTAAAATTGAGCCTGCCAAAACTCCTGGATTATCGCCCATTAACTCTTAGGAATGAAAAAATCAAAGCCATTTTTCAAATTGAAGAAGAGGTAATTTCGAGTTTTAGAAAAGCGATTAAAAATTTAGGATTCAACGAATTTCAGGCGCCAACAATTGTTCCGGTTGCCACCGAAGGAGGAGCTGAAGTTTTCCATATTGATTATTTCGACAAAGATGCCTATCTCGCCCAAAGTCCCCAACTCTATAAACAAATTATGGTCGGTGTTTTTGAAAGAGTTTTCACTATTACCCATGCCTACCGGGCAGAACCCAGCGTCACCACTCGCCATCTCACCGAATACATCAGTTTAGATGCCGAAATGGGTTTTATAAATTCTTGGGAGGATTTAATGGATACCTGTGAGATTGTAATCAGAAATATGTTTTCTGGTATTGAAAAGAATTGCCAAAAAGAATTAAAAATGTTTGGGGCAACTTTACCAAAATTAGGTCAGAAAATTCCTCGTTTTAAAATGCGTCAAGCTCAAGAAATTATTTTTCAGAGAACAGACCGAGATAATAGAAAAAAACCGGATTTAGAACCGGAAGATGAAAAAGAAATTTGCCAGTTTTCGAAAGAAAAATATAATTCTGAATTGATTTTTATTACTCACTATCTAACCAAAAAAAGACCTTTTTATACTTTTGCCGACCCCGAAGATCCCGAATATACTTTAAGTTTTGACCTTTTGTGTCGAGGATTAGAGATAGTAACCGGTGGTCAGAGAATCAATGAATATGAAAAATTAGTAAAAAATATTAAAAAATTATTTTCCCACAAAACTAAAGATTTTGAGTTTTATTTGCAGGCATTTAAATATGGCATGCCACCCGAAGGAGGCTTTGCCATAGGGGCAGAAAGAATTGTAAAACAAATTTTGGAATTGGGAAATGTCCGCGAAGCCAGTCTC
>Ga0210006_1001918_pt1 | contig 14038 bp, 13 predicted proteins | sample CryGey02umfilter_2_FD_185452 | JGI IMG/M metagenome (GOLD analysis project Ga0210006, IMG submission 185452) | Groundwater microbial communities from aquifer in Utah, USA - Crystal Geyser 4/10/14 0.2 um filter (SPAdes) (version 3) | ecosystem: Environmental > Aquatic > Deep subsurface >... | reverse complement strand
ACAATGCCTCTTAAACGCACAAAATTAGCATTTTTATGGGCTATGAATACTGAGTATAACCAAAATGTCAAGGAGCAAAAAAGATTTCTTAAAAAACCACTTGACTTAACTTAGGAAATCTGAAGGGTTAACTCCAGGAATTAAGGGTTAACTCCAGGAATTAAGGGTTTACCCTTTTATATATCAAGATAAAATAATTTTATCGCAGGAGGTTAATAAGAACATGGGATACTATTGGCGGGGATTTCCAGAGTACGTTTCTGTAGGTGAAAAACGTGCAAAAGCACAGAGGAATTTGGAACGGCTGAAGAAGAAAAATTTCAGCATTACACCCCTGATTTTACAGGGAACCAGACTTGCACGGACATGGTGGGGTATGGCATGGAATACGAACCTTGAAAAGTATGCGGATTACTCAAACAGAATTGGCAGGGGCCGCAGTTATATCAGGAACGGGTGTGTTCTGGATTTTAAAATAAACCCGGGTGAAGTAACTTCGTTGGTGCAGAGAACAAGCTCTACTCCTTATGAAGTGGCAATAAAAATAAAGCCGTTGGACAAAAAATCCTGGAAAGAAATAAAGGAACAATGTGAAGGTAAAATTGAATCTTTACAGGAACTTATTGAAGGTAAGTTTCCCAGGGAGCTCATTGAAATATTTACAGCAAAAGGGAAAGGATTATTCCCTTCACCAAAAGAAATTAAATTTAGCTGTAGTTGTCCGGACTGGGCAAGTATGTGCAAACACGTAGCAGCAACGCTTTATGGGATTGGGGTAAAATTAGACGATGACCCTAAACTATTTTTCCTGTTGCGCAAAGCTGAAATGGACGATTTGATAACAGAAGCCCTGCGGGATAAATCAAAAAAGATGCTTAAGAAAGCAGAGAAAAAGACATCCCGTGTGATTAAAGATTTGGATGCAGCTAAAATGTTCGGTATTGATATTGTTAAAACTAAAATTAAGAATAAATGGTCTAAGAAATGAAATTCCCGACGGCAAACTTCACTTGACAAACGGGGAAAAATGGGGTATAATTATATGTTTTTGCGAAGCAAAACTTGCTAATTTAGTGATATAATAAGGAATTCAGGAGAAGCATTCAATGATAAGTAGATATTTAATTTGTATTTTGTTAGTGATATTTGTTACAGTTTCTTTAGTAACTAACTGTGCATTTGCCTCGTTTAGTAAAAAAAAGACAAATTATCTTGGTGGTATTATTTTAGGAGCGCCTAATGGCTTGACTTTGAAATATTATTTAGATGATATAAAAGCCTTGGATGGAGTAATAGGCATTTACACAGACAGTATAGAACTTCACGGTACATATCTTTGGCATATACAAAATATTATATCCAACCCAAGTTGGATTCCATATGTTGGCACTGGATTGACATTAAGGGTTGGTGGTACTAAAAATGAACGCCAACAAACAGGAACAAATCCCCAAGGAAAACCAGTATACGAAAATATCACAGTGGCTAAAGAGTCACTTATTGCTGTACGGGGAACTTTGGGAATACTATTAAAATATAAGAAATGGGAACCTTTTCTTGAGTTGGTTCCTCTTTTAGTAATTACACCTGATGTTAAACTTGATATTAATATAGGTATTGGTTTAAGATATTATTTTAAATAGTTTTTTTTCTTCCAGTAAAATCCTGAAGGATAAAACCCTAAAGGGTAAATTCCAGGAATTTCTCGATTTATCCGCAGGATTATCTTATTTACGAGGCTAAAGCCTCTATTCCAAACATACTTCAGTTATGTTCTACAATAGGAGGAAAAAATGAGGAAAAAATTTATGCATTCTGCAACCGTAACTTTAGTATCTTTGCTGGTTTTTTTCAGCGATTCAGGGTTTGGAAAACAGATTTTAGAAACTAAAAAAGATAAAATAAGTTATACTATCGGCTGGGGTATCGGGAGTAACTTTAAAACACAGTCTATTGATATTGACACTGATATCATGTTAAGAGGACTAAAAGATGCATTGGGAGGCATTGATTCATCTTTAAACGAGAATGAAATGCAGGGGGTTATGCAGTCTTTTCAAAAAGAAATGATGGAAAAACAAGCAAAAACCAGGAATGAAACGGGTGAAAAAAACAAAAAAGAAGGTGAAGAATTTCTTGTAAAAAACAAACAAAAAAAAGGTGTAAAAACCACTGCTACCGGATTGCAATACAGAGTAATTGAAGAAGGGAAGGGTGATAAGCCGGAATTGAATGATACTGTTACAGTCAATTATAAAGGTACATTAATTGATGGTAGTGTATTTGATAGTTCTTATGAACGGGGACAACCGGCAACCTTCCCTGTAAACGGCGTAATACCTGGATGGACGGAAGCATTACAATTGATGAGTAAAGGTTCAAAATACGAGTTGTTTATTCCTTCTGAACTTGCGTATGGTGAAAGGGGAGCGGGAAATATTATAGGGTCAAATGCAGCTTTGGTTTTTACGGTAGAACTTATTTCTATTGAAAAAAATGTGAAATAAATGTTTACACTCAATCAAAAATCAACAATAATCATATTAAGGTACCTGGTACTTATTTTTTTATCCTGTTTTATGTTGTGGACACAGGATTATAAATCACTACTCTATTGGAATAGATTTGTTGTATTATTTTCATTATATTTATCTTCTAATATAATTCTCGGGTTTGTTCCATTTAATTTATTTACAGGAAAATTTTTTATTTATTTTATTCTATTGTTTGATGTGATTATGATTTCTCTGGGGATGTATTTCGCCCAGGGATTTAATTCCGACATATATCTGGTTTATTTCCTGGTAATCTTTATGGCGACATTAAGGCAGGAGATAAAGGGAAGCATAATAATAGGTATTGTTTCCGGGCTTATATATCTCGGACTGTTATTAAGGACGCAGGGAAAAATAAATGTCTTCACTACAGAAATATTGTTGAGGATACCATTCCTTTTACTCATTTCTATGATGGGAAGTTATATCGCAGAAGAGTCCCGACTGCAAAAAGAAAAAACTTTTGCGCAAATCAGGCAGAAGGAAAAAGTTTTGTACTTGGGAGAATCTATTTCAGGAATTGTTCATCAATTGAGGCACCCTATAAGTTCACTGGTGGTCTCCTGTGAATCTATCCTTTTACAGAATGATATGAATGTTATCAAAGAAAGAGCCCGGAATGCCGCTATTAAAGGAAGAGAGTGTGCAAATTTCATAGAAAAATTTTTAGGATTTGTCCGGGAGAAAAAAGTTGGACAGGTAAAAACAAATATCAATCGTCTGATTATGGACGTACTGGAATTGAATAATGACCAGTTTAAGATTGACGGAATTACGGTTATTAAACAGTTAAAATTATCACTGCCTGATAGTTATGCTGACCCGGATTTGTTTCAACAGGTTATTTTAAATATCATACATAATGCCCGTCAATCTATTCTCCAAAAAGGAATACCGGGACAATTAACAGTAAAAACGGATTTTGATGATAAAATTACAAAGGTAATGATTACTGACACCGGAACAGGTATACCTGAAGAAAAACTGGAGACAATTTTTGAACCTTTTTATACAACAAAGGAATCTGAAGGAGGAACGGGGTTAGGGTTGAGTATCGCTAAAGACATTATTGAAAAACATAACGGAAAAATATATGCTTTAAGTAAGGAAAGAGAAGGAACGATAATAGTTATTGAACTGCCGATAATACGAGAAGTTTGACACCAAGAGTATTCAGTATCTATTCACTGAACCATGGTAAAAACTTGGAATAGACCCTTTAGGGTCCTTTACGAGGCTAAAGCCTCTATTCCAAACATACTTCAGTGAGTTACAGTATTCATATATGGCTACAATACTTATAGTTGACGATGAACCGTTTTTGATAATGGATGGTTTACAAATTATAAAATCGTTAAAAGCAAATGAGAAAACCAAAAATATACCCGTAATAATGTGTACTGCCAGAGATTCTGTATCTGATGTTGACGAAAGTTTCAGGCTGGGTGCGGTAGGATATATTGTTAAACCCTTTAGCCTTCAAAGAATAAGAGATAAGGTTGACGAGATTCTGGGTGATAAAAAAGAGGAAGGGGTAACCGCTAATTCCCCTGAAGGTATTTAGAGGTTGTTTTACGAAGGCGTTCGGATAAAATCTTCAAAAACTTCATTAATAACTTTGAAGTTATATGCGGGTCGGCATCTAACATGTTCTGGAATGCTCTTTTGGTGATAACCAGCATTTTAGTTGGTTTGCTGATACGTGCTGAAGTAGAACGGGCTTGGTTTTCAATGAGAGACATCTCACCAAAGAATTCACTATCTTTCAGTGTAAGAATCAGTTTATTTTCATTGTTTTTATCTTTCTTAAATAGCTGGACTTCGCCGGATAAAATAATGAACATTACATTGCCTTCCTGACCTTCATTGAACAACAGAAGGTCGGTTTCATAGTCTTTGACAAACGCCATGTATAAAATTCTTGATAATTCATCATCTGATAAATCCTTAAAAAGGTCCACCTCTTTTATGAGTGAAAGGTTTTTTATTTCAGCCATTATAATTAATTTTACAAAATAAGAAAGGTTTAGTCAATTGATAGGGTATGTCTAAAGAAAGTAGTTTAAAAGCATCTTATTTTGATGGTTTTTTCGCTTCCATAATGATTGGTCTTATAGCTAACTATATTACACCATTCGGGTTACTGCTGGGTGCTACAAGTTTCCACATAGGACTGCTGACCTCGTTTCCTCTGATTGCAAGTTCTTTTGTACAGTTATGGTCTACAGAACTTGTCAAAAAAGTGGGCAGCAGATTAAAATTAATCTCAGCAACCGTGTTTTTGCAGGCAACCGCACTTCTTTTAGTTCCTGTCGTCATACTATTACCGGAACGACTACAAATACCAAATTATATATTTTTAATAACTTTAGGTTCCCTGTTTACTGCTGTATCCACACCCGCCTGGGCAAGTCTAATGAGCGATACCGTAGAGAAGAATAACTATGGGAAATATTTTGCCTGGCGTGGTAAAGTCCTTGGAACAGTCGTTTTAGTAACTAATTTGCTGGCAGGTTTTTTCTTATTCCTGTTACCTGACAAGTTTCTTGCATTTGTTATTTTATTGCTGGTTGCAGGTATTAGCAGAATCTTTTCAGGGATATATGTCGGGAAAATGGACGATATACCCGTTGCGCACCCCGAAAAGAAGGATTTTACATACATAGAATTTATCCGACGCTTACCACAAAGTAATTTTGTAAAATTTGTCCTGTTTGTATCCCTGATAAATTTTACTACATTTATCGCAGGACCATTTTTTGCAGTGTATATGTTAAATGATTTGAAATTTGACTACTCTACGTATACGCTCATCATTTCAATTGCGGGATTAGCTACCCTGATTACACTACCGTTCTGGGGTAAACTTGCCGACAGGTATGGCAATGTAAAAATAATAAAAGCATCAGCCCTATTTGTACCGATACTCCCGGTCCTCTGGATATTTTCAAAAAATCCTTTTTACCTTCTAGTCATAAATGCTTTTGCAGGTTATCTATGGGCGGGATTTAACCTGGCAGCCGTGAATTATATATTTGATTCTGCGTCACCGGAATTAAGAACAAAATGTTTTGCATATTTTAATTTTACCAATGGAATATTTATCTGTTTGGGAGCATTCCTAGGAGGTTTTCTGGCGCTACGTCTACCCGGTATAGTTTTTGGTTCTAAACTACTCACCATTTTCTGTGTATCAGGATTAGGGAGGGCGATTGTTAATTTTTTTATGCTAAATAGTTTTCATGAAGTAAGGAAAGTAGATGAGATTACTGAAGAAAAGATGTTATATACGATATTAGGAGCGTCTCCGGAATTAAGTCTGACAGACAGAATATTCAGAAGGAAATAAAAAGTTATGAATACTAAAATACTATCCCTGATAATTTTCATAGCAACTTATATATTTTTTATAATCCTGCCAGGAAAAAGGACGTCCGTTGCCCTTGCCAGTGTGGCATTTTTATTATCTGCCGGAGCAATATCCTTCAAAGAAGCATTTTTTGCTATAAACTGGAATGTAATGGGCATCTTTGTAGGAACGCTCATAATCGCTGACCTTTTTATGGACAGCGGAATGCCCGCATACATTGCTGAAAGGATTGTCAATAGTTCCAGAAATACTGCCCAGGCGATACTCTCAATATGTATATTAACCGGTTTTATATCTGCTGTTGTTGAGAACGTAGCGACAGTCCTGATAATTGCACCGATTGCCCTGTCTTTAGCAAAGAAGTTGAACATTAACCCTGTAAATATGATTATCAGCATCGCCATATCGTCAAACCTGCAGGGTGTAGCGACATTGGTTGGCGACCCTCCGAGTATGCTTCTGGCCGGGTTTGCAAAAATGAACTTCTGGGATTTCTTTATCTATCACGGTAAACCAGGCATATTTTTTGCAGTTGAGCTGGGTGCCATTGCTTCTATATTTGTTCTTTTTTACATATTTAAAAAACATAAAGAGAAAATCAGTCTCGTAAGCGTTGAAAAAATAAAGTCATTAATACCCACAGTTATTTTAGTCCTATTAGTAGTGAGTTTAGCATTATCCTCATTCCTCAGCGAAGGGTTCAGTTATGCCGGTGCAATCTGTATGGTGTTAGGGTTTCTCGGTCTTATATGGGATAAGATATTTAATAAATCGCTTCTAACAAAACGGATTATTGTTCTGGACTGGGAAACGACTTTGTTTCTGATGGGAGTTTTCATTATTGTAGGGAGTTTAACCGTGAATGGCTGGATTGATGCCATTGCCTTAAATCTCTCAAATCTGATAGGCGGTAATCTATTTCTCGGATACACTGTCATAGTATTTGCATCGGTTTTCCTGTCTGCCTTTGTGGATAATGTTCCGTTTTTAGCAGCAATGCTGCCTGTTGCAATATCAATGTCAGGTTCGTTAGGTGTCCCGCCGCAACTATTCCTGTTCGGTCTTTTAATCGGGGCAAGTTTAGGCGGCAATATAACACCCTTTGGCGCTTCAGCAAATATTGTTGCCTGCGGACTGCTCAAAAAAGAAGGGTATGAGATAAAATTTATGGATTTTGTCAGAATAGGACTTCCTTTTACGTTAGTTGCTGTCGGTGCGGCATACCTTTTCTTATGGAAAGTATGGGGACGGTTCTGATATTCGGGGTATTCGGGGTCAGACCTTGAAATGTGAAAGTTTGTTGATGTGTGACAAAAGAAAGTAAATAAGTAAAGACTGTCACCGATATCTTAACTCCAGGAATTAAGGGTTTACCCTTTTATAATTTCCTTGTATAATAACTGGTATTAGTTCTTTGACAATATTAATGGTTATGCTCATAGAAAACGCCGCACGAAAAATTGTATAATATCCTTGGGCAGATTGGAAGCGTAACTGATAAAATTTCCTGAGAATCCCACTCATACGAATATAAACGGGATGTCTCTTAGCATAGATTGTTTGCCCACTGCACGAGGATGAGACTCTGTTAAGGAAATTGAGAACTTCTTAATAGTTTTCAGTATATCATAGATATACTGAAACATAAGAAAGTGTCTCTTATCAACCACAAGGATGAGTCTCGTGCGGTTAGCATTGTCTTCCAAAACTTAAAGCCCGCAAGGAGGTAAAACTATGTCTTACAGGAACATTGGTGTTGACTTGGGCGTAACCGCCAAGCATAAAGCACAGGTACTTGACGAACAAGGAAAGAAAATTGTACCAAATTTTTCTTTCCACATTTCTAAAGAAAACCTTGATGCTTTATGCCAGAAAGCACTTGAAGGTGCCAGTCAAGGAACTAAACTACGGTTCATATGCGAACCTACGGAAATGTCATGGTTTCCTTTAACAATTTATGCCAAAAGCAATGACCATGAAATTATCCGGATTAAATCACACAAAGCACATGACCTGCGTAAATATTTTGCCCGGCATAAAAAAGACGATAAACTTGACGCTAATGTATTATCTGTAATGCCCATGATTGACGAAAAAGCAACAGAAGAAATTTATCTGCCTGATGCAAAAACATTTGCACTTGAACGATGTAACCGGCAGAAAGAGAAAATTACTAATGATATCGCTGCAATTAAAAACCGGTTGTCCTCTCTTTATCACTGGGTGATGCCTGGTCTATTAGATTGCTTTGAATGTCATTTTGACAGTCGTGCTCGGGAATTCTATCGTCATTTTACCAATCCCTTTAGAGCAAAATAAGCCGGAGTTGACGGAATAAACCGAATTCTTGAACCAGCAGGTCGCCAGAAAATGAAACCAGATTTACCAGAAAAACTATACTCAGTTGCATGTTCTGCTTGTAAACTTTATGCCAATGCGTCTTCATGGATTGACTTTAAAGAAATCCAGAATGAAGTACACATTGAACTTCAGCTTTTAGAAGCACAAGAAGAATCTCTCGCTCAAGTTAAAGATCGTGTTGAATCGTTATATGAAGAAGTACACCCGTCAAAAATCATTGAGACAATTAAAGGTATTGGTGAAAACTTAGGTCCATCATTTGTCAGCATGATTGGTAATTCTCAACGTTTTTCATCACAGAGTAAACTCCGTTCCTTTGCCGGAATGATACCTAAACAAGACGAATCGGGAGAAAATAATAAAAAAGGACTACGAATGACCCAAGAGGGACCATCTCGATTTCGTCGTGACTTGTTTTTAGCTGCCGAGATATCCAGACAATGGGACCCACAATTAGCAAAGATCTATTATGAAGAAATGGTCAATAAGGGACACTGTCATACAGAAGCCATTTGTGCTGTTATACCAAATCTTCTTAATCGAATTCTCTGTGTATTGAAAGAAAATCGACCATACGAACTACGTGACACCGATGGCAATCCAATTTCAACAAAAGAAGCAGAACAAACAATTAAACAGCAATTCACCGTACCGGAAGAAATTAGACAACGTACACGTTCTAGAAGAAGTCGTAAAAATAGAAAGGAGGAACGTATACGTAATTTATTTAAGAGACAGCTTGAAGCTTCTCAAGATTCGTATAACATTCCTCCAAAAGATATGTTACAAAAATTTGAGAAGTATTTCAACAATGCCTCTTAAATGCACGTAGGTTAAATTTTAACGGGCTGATTCATATAAGCATAACCAAAATGTCAATGAGCAAAAAAGATTTTTTTAAGAACACTTGACTTTACTTAGGAAATCTTGTATAACTTTACAAAATTTTTCTTGAAATTGCAAATATAAAATCTACACTGCAGCGATTCCGCAAGGTTGGTAAAACTTAGGAAGGTAAAGCGGTAGAAGATATAAATTCCAGGATACCGGGCAAACGGGATACTGCTGCTCCATGTCTAAAATAGGTGCAAATGTACCGCCAACTATTTTACACGTTACCATCCGATGATAAAATTGTATCTGTTCCTTATATTTGTCATCCTTATCCTTAGTCTTAATCCGCCGCCCATTTGTCATTACCTCGACTCTTCAATTTATTCATCAGTATATCTAACCCATATACATTACGGCTCTGCTTGTAGTTCCTTACCCACCCCCGGATTTCTTTTTCTTTTGACTTAGGTATGTATATCATCCTTTTCTTGCCATGATAACTCTGAGCAAGATACCATGATTCATACGTCTTATCTTGAGGGTGGGTTTTACCAACCTTGCGGAATCGCTGTAGAATCAAAACTACTGCTGGGCGCCGGTGGTTATACTTATGTTCTGCTGGCAGGTTGCCGCACTGCTTTATTTTATTATCTGCATAATTATTTTTTTATCAAGCATTTTTAATTCGTTTTTATCTTCAAGAAAACGCTCAACATCTTTTCTTATATAATTAAAGTCAACTCCCTTTAATTTGTCAATAAGGAATGTTTTTAGATTCCGAGAGTCAATCTTAAAATCTTTTTTTTCTGTTTGCTTTACGGCATTATTTAGTAAAATAAAATTTGGAACGGTTTTTTTTCCAAGATACCAAACAAGGTCATAAAAATCACGGCCCTTAGTGTATCTACGGAAGAAACATGCGTGTAATTTAGTGGCATATAAAGATGGTAAATCAAAGTGTTTAATTGCAAATACATATGATTCCGATATCGGCGTCAAGGCAGTATTCCATCCCTTGGGCGGATTGGTATCGATTTCAAGTTTAATAGAAAGTTTTTGTTCCTTTATTCCACTTATAGATAATTCGTTCAATAAAGCGGGAAATTTTATCATGCATATATTAACAACGTTGTTTTCTTTCTTTACAGATTCGACTTTTAAACCATAATGTTTTAATTCATACAGTAAATCATTTATTAAACTTTCAAAAGAATAATTTCGTCTTTTTATTAAACTGAAGTCTAAGTCTTCGCTATACCTTCGCACACCATATAAAATTCTCAACGCAGTTCCACCTACAAAAGCTAAATTCTCAAAGGTTTGATGGTCAAACATAATTTTTAGTATTAATGTTTGCAAAAATTCTCTTAGTTTGTTAATTTTGTCTTCAGCGGTGATTGCTCTCTTTAATTTTTGCTTTAGCAGTTCGTACATTAATTATACCTCAATTATTATATTTTCAAATTTAAACCAATAACTTAATAATCTTTTCCAACTTACTGCTGAAAAAAAGTTCCGTATAATTCACCATTTTAGTTTTATCCAGAATATCTGTATTTTGAAAACGAAACGACTCAAGCAGTACTCGTTTATAATCTCCACTAAAACGATTCTGATTCAAATATAAAAAATCCACTACCGCTTTTTCCGGAGTTGCTATAAAATAAGCAAAATTAGAGTCGTCTCTTTGTTCGGAAAAACCTGTAAAGTATTTTTCTTTAATATGCTGATAGATAAACTTGCCCATTGCATTTTCAAAAGACATTGTCTTTTTTGTGGTAACACAGGTAATGTCTACTACTTTTTCAGGAATCAATCCATAAAATGAAAGTGCATATTCTAAACTTACATAAGAAGGCCCATAAAGTTCTTTTGAAATAAATAACCGGGAAAGATTATCTTTTCTATCTTCGGAATTTAAAACATAGAGACCTCTTTTAAGTTTTATAACTTTACCTTTTTTTTGCCATCTTTGAAGTTGAATTTTAAAAGTATGATCATACTCCCCGGCTAATTTCAGGTATCTAATGTCAATAATTGGTAAATTTTTTACTTTTGCTCTAAATTTTTCATACTTCATAATAGCATATTTCCATTAATATACAAAAATGTATATTTGCGGAAATAATTATACAAATAATTTTTACTAAAGTCAAGCAAGTATGGGGACCAAGTATGGGGACGGTTCTAATTTGTAAGAAAAAGTATTAGAACCGTCCCCATTCTTTCCCATTCTTTCATTAACCGTGGGCGACTACCAGGCAGAAAACTTTTTCTGCACCTGCTCTCTTCAATGTTTTGGCGCATTCTTCAAGTGTACTTGCGGTTGTGCATACATCGTCAACAATAAGTATGTTTTTATTTTTAATTAATGAGGTGTTGCGGACAGCGAATACACCTCTGACATTTACTTCACGTTCGTCCTTAGATAAACCGAACTGTGGTTTTGTGAGCTTTCTGCGATAAAGATTGCCCGCCACCAGGTTTTTGTCAAGTGTTTTTGCAATTTCTTTAGCCAGGAGTTCCGACTGATTATATCCTCTCTGAAATCTGCGTGACCAGTGCAGAGGTACGGGAACAATAGTATTAATTTCACTAAATTCTGTTGTGTTTTTTATATAATCAATGAGCAACCCGCCCAAAATTAGAGATAAATAATCTTTACTGGAATATTTGAACAGGTGTATGCATTGTTTTATTGTCCCTTTATATTCACATACCGCACGAACAAATTCAAAATGATAATTAACCCCTTTCTTGAGACATTGAAAGCAATGCGCACCTCCTGCAGGTAAAGGTTTCCCGCACTTCTGACACACTAATTCTTTAATAAACTCTATCTGTGATTGACAGGAATCACAAATACCGGGTGATTTATTATCAGTCGGTAGATACCTTTTGCATATCAGACAGCTTGCCGGAAAAAGAAAATTTAATATATGGTTAAACATATTAAGAAATCGTAAATTTAGGAATTCACCCTTTAGGGTTTTAAAAGGCTAAAGCCTTAATTCCATCGCAAGAAAATAAACGGGTTTGACCCGTCTGCCGCCGGGCAGGTAAATCAAACCCCTACAATTTGTTAAAATATTATTGTCATTCTGGCATTTATTCCATATTCATTATAGTCGTTCTTGGCAACCACGCGGTTTCTGAATGCATTAAAGTCAGCCCCTAATTCTGCCTGTAAATTTTGTGATACTTCATAATTAGCGCTCATATTGAAATTGTAATTATCCGTATTGGTCGTATCTGTATTCAGTGTGCTTGACCTTATTGTAAGATTGAGATTGGAATTGAACCTGAATCTGTTTGTCAAAAGCAATGTTGAACCTAACAACGGCAATTTTAAACCAGTGGGAAAAGATGTGTCCCAGTAAAATGTCACAGAAAAATTCTGGGTTTGTAAATCAGCGGTTTTTTTTGTTTTTATATCCAGAGGGTCGCCATCCCAGGATTGGTCATAACCGAATGAATACCTCGGCGTAATTTTTCTACCAAATACATCTAAACCAACCTGCACACTGTAATTTTCCGATTCTCTTCTGCCCGTAACAACGGGTGTTGAAGTTACCAGACTCCTAGATTCGTTTGCCGAGTTACCCCAGCTAAAAACAGGCGAATATCTATTAAACAAATCAAATCTTGTAGTATAATTCCTGCTTAAATTCCAGGACTCTGAAACTTTCAGGGTTGATTCATTTTTATTATTTATTTCAACTCTCAATTCTGAATTTGAGACGGATTTTTCCACTCTAAAAAATTTTTCCAGTTCATTTAGCGTCACAGACGTGTCAGGCCAGGTTCGCGTCCATGTCTCTCTTACGTTGCTTGTGTCCTCACGAAATTCTCTCGTTTCTGAAAATCTATTACTCGTTTGCATATTTTTAAAAGGGCTCAATCTGCCCCCAAAACCCATCCATTCAAGAATTTTCCACCTCATGGTGGATGAAACCGTATCCTTCAAAGTAACTAATGACCTGTTACCCGCAGAATATTTTATTTTTGCAGACGGATTTATACTATCTCTTATCCAGAGATTACTGATCGTGGGAAGGGCATAATACGTAGCGGTAACATTTTTATAGTTATCATAGTCATTTATACCATAATTGAATGACATATCCATTGATTGAGTCGGTTTCCATCCCATTATACTCCGCATAGAGAATGACAGTGAAGTGTTCGCTGATATACTGCGACTGACATCCTTTAATTCTGCTTTTGGAGCAATGTATGTTTCATTTGTAGAAATTGAATAATTAACACCCGGTCTCAACCATTGAATTTTAGGCAGATTGATACTTAAAACCGTTCCTATTACCTGACTGGCTGATTTGGGCAGCGGGGATTCAAATCTTTTCGTGAGCAGGTCATCTGCCCTCACCGTATCATCAAACGGAGATTTATTCATCCATAAACCTTTTTCTTCTCTGCTGAGGTTTAAGGAATACGTTGGAGTGAAATTTACCCAATTAAAAAAATTAAAAGGCAGACTGGTGAGTGAATAACTATCCGATGTTTGAAGGGTTGCCGTGTCGGACAGGGTTTTCCAGGAATGGACGAGTGTGTGCGTCCTGGAGCCTCTCATTGATATTCTTGGAACAAAATCCTTGAATTTACTGATGGGATTTTCATAATCTAAACTCAGTGACCTGGAATGGCTAATATCTGTCCTGAGGAGTTGATTACTGCTTGTAATGGATATTGTATAATTCCCCTGCAGACGTGGTATCTTTCTGCTATAATTAAAATCAACTTTTGCTGAACCGGAAAAAGTCGCCACTTTACCTTCTTCACGCACAGATACCAGTTCACCCGATTCCCTGGCTGAAGGCGTAATTGTGATTGAACTGTTACCACTAATTGATATCGGCAGGAATCTTATCCTGGTGAAATTTAAATCCGCATTTCTGCT
>Ga0210006_1001911_pt1 | contig 14058 bp, 14 predicted proteins | sample CryGey02umfilter_2_FD_185452 | JGI IMG/M metagenome (GOLD analysis project Ga0210006, IMG submission 185452) | Groundwater microbial communities from aquifer in Utah, USA - Crystal Geyser 4/10/14 0.2 um filter (SPAdes) (version 3) | ecosystem: Environmental > Aquatic > Deep subsurface >... | reverse complement strand
GTACTGCATAAGAATATTTCCTTTTGCATCATCGACTTCGAATATGCCAGTCGGCGTATTTCTTACTCCCTCATTTGCGAAAGTAGCGTAGGCGCCAGTCAGATCGAGAAGACGCACTTCACCGCCGCCTAGCACAAGCGTCAGACCATACTGGCTCGGATCGCCGAGCGTCGTGAGTCCGAACGATTTTGCGAGATTTATGGCATTCTGTATGCCGACCAGATATAGAACCTTGACCGCGGGGATATTGATCGATTGCGCAAGCGCTGTCTCGAACGTCATAGGACCGCGGAAGGTGTTGTCGAAGTCTACCGGCGCGTAGCAGGGAGCGGTATTGTTAGTGACATCTGACGGACTACATATAGTAGAGAATTGCGTCGGGGTGTCGAAGACTACTGTATCGCGCGTATAGCCCTTCATAAGCGCTAGCGAGTAAATGAAAGGCTTCATAGCCGAACCTGGCTGGCGAAGCGCTAATGTCGCGTTGTATTGGCCGTCGATAGCCGTATCGAAGAAATCACGCGAGCCGACCATCGCGAGAATTTGTCCCGTCGGAGGATCGATCGCGACCAAAGAAGCATTTGAAGCCCTGAAATTCTTTTCGTTTTCAAGCGCATATCGGTTGACAATAGATTCAGCACTTACCTCGAGATCCGCATCAAGCGTTGTAGTAACCTTCAATCCCGACATAAGCGCCTGCGAACCATACATTTCTTCGAGCTGATTGAGAATATAGAAAACGAAGTGCGGCGCAATGATTGCATTCTGACCCGCTGGAGCGAAGGAAACCTGCTCGGCTGCCGCGGTCGCATACGCGGCGTCGTCTATGAAACCGAGTGTACGCATCCGACCAAGCACGAGGTTTTTCCGACCGGCAAGCTCTGTTTTATGCGCACCGTACGGCGAATAATACGAAGGAGCTTGAATCATCGCCGCGAGATAAGCGGCCTGTGCGAGCGATAAGTCCTTCGCGGGCTTGCCGAAGTAGGCCTCTGAAGCGCTTTCGATGCCATAGAGCGTTCCGCCATAGGGAATATTATTCAGGTAGGTCTCAAGGATCTGGTCTTTCGAGTACACTTGTTCAAGTTTTATCGCCAGCATCCACTCATTAATTTTCCGAACGACACTTTTCTTGCTAGTGAGCAGTTCATTTTTAACGACTTGCTGCGTGATGGTCGAGCCGCCTTGCGAGAATGCACCACCGAGCACATCGGCGAACACCGCGCGGATAATGGAGGAAAAGCGGATGCCACCATGTTCATAAAAACTCGAATCCTCAATAGCAATAGTTGCATTAACAGCATTGGGCGATATCGAGGAAAGCGGTACGACGTCGCGTCTCACGTCGCGATTATAGTCGTAGAGGAGCACTTGGCCGGTGCGGTCATAAATCTTGGTTGATTGGTCGACTTGTCGAGCGGTAAACGATCCGATGTCAGGCACTGGGGTGAAAGCGACCGCAACCAGTACGCCGCTTATGATGAAAAAACAAAGGCCGAAGAACACAAAAATAAGTATAAGAAACGTGTGCCGCCACGATATCTGCCGACGGGAAGTCATGATTTGCATGCTACCATTCTTTATTCTCCCTCGTTCCTACGGCAAGCGCGGTAATGCCGATGGCAATAGCATCTAATTCGTCATCAAGACGTTTCTTTTTTTTAAGAACGAGGAGTTTTGGAATCATGTTCGCGACAGCCACCTTGGTTGCGCTTCCATAACCGGTTACCGCGAGTTTTACCTGCTGCGGAGAACATTCAATAACAGGTAAAGCATCAATGCCGGCTGCGGCTAGGATTGCGCCGCGTGCTTCGGCGACGCCGAAAGCAGTCTTTTTATTGATGCTAAAAAAAAGCGTCTCGATAGCGAGCGCATCGGGAGCATATTTCCTGATTGTGTCGCTGATCGTTCTTGAAATTTGCGCGAGGCGATATTCGCGTGCACCTTTCTTCGGTTGCATGCATCCACTCATGAGAAGTGTCGGCCGCGATGAATCACCCTCGATAATTGCGACACCAAGACGATCGTATCCGGGGTCAATTGCCAGTATCCTCATATCCTTGTGCATTGGTAAATATCCGCTGAATATCCCCGTGCTCATCGAGCACTTCGAGAATCGCTCGCAGTTGGTCTTCGTCGGTCCCGTCTATTTCAATGAGCTGCTCGTTCGGGATGTAGGCATCGCTCGTTTTCTTAAATGCCCAGCTCGCGGCGCCCGGCGCCGCGAGCTCGACTCCCTGTAGCGACAAGAGATGTTTTATTTCCTGCGTCGTGCGATTCTTATTATCAGTAAGTGCTTCGGCGAGAATCGCGACGCCGCCCGGACCATACATTTCATATATTACTTGTTCCAAGTTTCCAGCATCCTTCGACATTCCTTTTGCGATGGCGCGCTCGATATTATCCTTCGGCATATTTTCCGCCTTGGCGCGCGCGATGGCGACCGAAAGCTCTGATGCTGAAAGATTTCCTCCTGCCTTTTTTGATTCGAGTGTGATAAGACGCGCGTGGCGCGAGAAGATACGGCTCTTCGCCGCATCGCTAGCCGACTTCTGCCGTTTTATCTGTGACCATTTACTATGTCCGGACATAACTTCAGAATAATGAAGATTTTCCATCGAGATACTCACGACCTTTGTGGGTGAGTATACGACCGCGTGGCGAGCGCTCGATGAAGCCGAGGCGAAGCAAATACGGCTCGTAGATGTATTCGATCGTATCGGAATCTTCATGAAGAGCGGCAGCTAATGCACGGACGCCAGTGGGCCCTCCACGGAAGCTCGTCAGGAATGTGTGAAGGTATCGGCGATCATCTTTTGTAAGACCGAAAACATCAATACCAAAAAGTTCGCATGCTTCATCACAGAGCGTGGCGGAAAGCGCTCGCTCATGTACTTCAGAAAAGTCGCGCACGCGCTTCAGGAGCGCATTCGCGACGCGCGGGGTCGCGCGGCTCCTCGCCGCGATACGGTCGATAACCTCTTTCGGCGCCGAGAGGTTGAGGAGGCCGGCCGAACGGCGGATGATGTCCTTCAGATCGTCATCACTATAGAAATCGAGCTGAAAAACGCCGCCTCCGAAGCGTGAGCGGAGCGGGCCCGAGAGATCTGCGACGCGCGTTGTCGCGCCGACCAGAGTGAAAGGCGGGAGCGCGAGTTCAACGGTGCGCGCCGAAGGGCCTTTCCCGAGGATGAGGTCGAGATGTCCCGATTCGAGCGCTGGGTAGAGGAGCTCTTCGATCTTGCGCGAGAGGCGGTGAATTTCATCGATAAAAAGAACAGTATTTGGCTCGAGGTTGGTGAGTATGGCGGCGAGGTCGCCGGCACGCTCTATCGCGACGCCGGACGTGCTCTTCAGGGGTGATTCAAGCGTCGCGGCTACGAGATAAGCAAGCGTCGTCTTTCCAACGCCGGGAGGGCCGTAGAAGAGGATGTGCTCCGGCATGCTTCCGCGCTTTTTCGCCGCATCAATAGCGATGCGCACATTCGCTTTTACCTGCGTCTGGCCGACATATTCGTCCCAACGGCTCGGTCGCAATGCCGCGTCGAGCGATGTGGACAAGGAATGGAGATGTGTGGCTCTTGACATAAAAATATGATGATGCTAGTATCATTTTAGCATAGTTTTTGATCATGTTCATTCTCCTCTAGGCAAGGCTTGACGGCTTTGGGCGTTTCCCCAAGGATTTCGTGGTCCCGTACTTCGGTATGAGCACTGCGAAACTCCTCAGGTGTCTCGTCTTCCCCGCGTTACTGCGGGTTTTGCCTTGAGGAGTATGGACGGGATTTTGTTTTATCTCGGTAAATCGATAGTCGCGGCGACTTCGGAAATGGATGTAGTGCCGGCGAGCGCCTTGAGTATGCCGTCTTGCGCCATGGTGAGGTAGCCCTGTTTTGCAGTCAATTTCGCGATCTCGTTTTCTGGCGGATTATCGCGGAGGAAGTGCGCGAGTTCGTCGTCCATAAAAATCGCTTCATAAAGGCCGATACGGCCGTGATATCCGGTCTCCTCATCGCTTGCGGGAGCCGGATCCCATACAGTTTCTATTTTTTTTGGAATGAGAGACTTATCGCTCAACGGTTCGAACACTTTCGCGATCATTTTTTTCTCCTCATCTGTGAGAGAGCGCTCTTTTTTCTTATTCGGATTTAATTTACGCACGAGGCGTTGTGCCATAGAGACCGTCACCGCCGAACCGAACGACTTTGGATCTGCGCCGAGGTCCACGAGGCGCGGGAAGGTTCCGGCCGCATTATTGGTATGAAGAGTAGAGAACACGAAATGACCCGTAAGTGCGGCTTGGATAGCGATATCGGCAGTCTCGCCGTCGCGTATTTCGCCAACCATGATGATGTCTGGGTCTTGGCGCACAATCGATTTCAATCCTTCGGAAAAAGTATATTTCTCTCCAAGAACCTGCGTTTGCACGATACCGTCGAGATGGTATTCAACTGGGTCTTCAATGGTAATTATTTTTATTTCCGGCGTATGAATCTCGCGGAGGAATGAGTAGAGCGTCGTCGTCTTACCGCTCCCAGTCGGACCAGTAGTGAGCAGCATGCCGTTTGGCCGCCTAATTTCCGTCTCGAGACGCGCGAGAAGCTTCGGGTGGATGCCGAGTTCCTTATACGAGACCTTTGTCGCTTCGGGATCGAGAATGCGCATCACGATCGACTCTCCGTAATTGCCTGGAATGAAAGAAATGCGCATTTCAACCTCGTTCTTTGCGCGCGCGACGCTGAAGCGGCCGTCCTGTGCTTGGTTATTGATATTCAGCTTCACGCCCGAGAGTAGTTTGATGCGCGAATTGAGCTGATGATAGGTAGCAGGATCGAAGAAATACGCATCAAACAAGATGCCATCGATGCGCAAACGCAAAAGTGTTTTTTTCTCACTCGGTTCGAAATGGATGTCAGAAGCTCGGAGTGCGAACGCGCCGGCGAGAATAGTCTCGAAAATATGCGACACGCGATCGAGTTCTTTGAGGGCTGTGGCGGCATTAAGTTCCTGTTCGAGCGTCTTGAGCGTGCTACTTTCTTTTGTGAGTTTCTCGAGTGTTTCAGTGGCGACAGTAAACATACCAGCCCTCGATTCAGTAGTGGAAGAAAGATCACTATAGCGCTCGAGTACCTTCTCAAGACTTTTTTTAGAAACAAGGAACTTTTGCAATGAAAATCCACGTTTTGTGAGATCAGCAATGAGTGTTGCAAGTGCTGGATTATTCGGATTATGGATGGCAAAAGAAAGTGTTTTTGCTGTTTTTACGAATGCCGCCGCTTCAGCGCGTTGTGCTTCTTCTTTCGGGATGACGCGGAGCGCCTCGTTGTCTATTTCTTTCAAGGAAAGATCGGCATACGCCATGCCGTATTTCTCGGAGAGAATATGCGCAACATCCTCCTCCTCGCGCTCGCGCACCTCGGTGAGCTTCTTTTCTTCACGCTTCGTGTCAAATGGAAGATCCATGAGCATATCATAGCATCAGCATATTGGCTCCAGAGAGAGGCTTGACGAACTGATAGAATAATGTATCATAGTAATTAGACTGGTCATTGAGCAATAAACAAAAAATAGGAAAGAAGGAGGTGGATATGAAACACATTCGCCGGTAATCGCCGGTAATCCAATAATGATCGGAGCTCGTGCGCCCCTCTACCCAAGAGCGGGCGCACTTTCTTTTTTGGCAGTACAATTATGCGATGGAGATAATAGCCCGGAATCTCGCAGAATTTGAGGCAGAAGCTTCGCGCTTCGCCGGATCTCTCACACCAAGTTCACAAAATGCGATGCTTGTGACGCTCTCAGGCGAGCTCGGCGCTGGGAAGACCGCTTTTACCAAGGCAGTTGCCCGCGCCCTCGGCGTTGAAGAAATCGTCACCAGCCCCACTTTCGTGCTCGAGAAAATCTATTTGCTTCCGGACAAAAAATTATTCAAACGTCTTATCCATATCGATGCATACCGTTTAGAAAAAGGCGCAGATTTAATACCGCTTTGCTTCGATAAACTTATGCAGGATTCCGGCAACCTCATATTGCTTGAGTGGCCGGAGAGAGTCGCGGATGCACTTCTTGTCCCTTCGAAGAAAGTTTTTTTCACTGCACGTTCTGACGGTTCGAGGAGTATTTCATATGACTAAAAAAGCTTCCATAAAAAAGAAATGCATCGTGCTTCTCGATACGCATGCGATTATTCATCGCGCGTATCACGCGCTACCGGAGTTTACCGGTCCGACCGGTGCACCAACCGGCGCTCTTTATGGTCTCGTCTCTATGTTGCTCAAGATAATTACCGATCTCAAACCGGACTACATCGCCGCCTGTTACGATCTGCCGAAACCGACCATTCGACATGAAGCGTATGATGGGTATAAAGCAACACGCGTGGAAACAGATGACGCGCTCGCGCTCCAGCTCCAAGAGTCGCGCAAAGTTTTTGAAGCGTTTTCAATTCCTATGTATGAACGAGAAGGATTTGAGGCCGATGATCTTCTCGGTACTATCGCGTATGAGCTACGCGGGAAAGGAGATATTGACGTAATCATCGCCTCAGGAGATATGGACACCTTACAACTCGTCGACGACGAACGTGTCCGCGTCTACACTCTGAAAAAAGGCATCAATGACACAATCTTGTACGATGAAAAGGCCATTCTCGAGCGATTCGGCTTCCTTCCCGCACTCATTCCCGACTGGAAAGGCCTCCGTGGCGATCCCTCTGACAACATCAAAGGCGTTCCTGGCATCGGCGAGAAGACGGCGACTGAACTTATAACAAGTTTCGGTTCAATTGAAAAAATATATACAGCACTCAAGAAAGGCGACAGTATGTTTCTGAAAAAAGGCATCAAAACACGAATACTAGGACTCCTAAAAGAATACGAAGAAGACGCTCGCTTCTCTACATCGCTCGCTACGATACGTCTCGATGCACCGATTGCTTTTGCGCTTCCCGAGCGAGTCTGGCGCGAGAACGTAGATATAAAAAAAATTCTTACAATCTTCGATGAATTCGGTTTTAGGTCTCTGCGCGAGCGGGTTCATTCTATGCTTGGCGATCCAAAACAAAAACTTTCTAAAGAAGAGCAAGGGCTCGTTCCGGAGGTCATAGATTCCGAGCGTCTGCGCGAGGGACAGATAATGCTTTGGCTCATTTCATCCGAATTTACGAATCCCTCGCTCGATGATATCCTCGCATTCACAAAAGAGAGGACATTTGATATCGCATACATCAAACTCGAGAAACAGCTTTCCGAAATGGAGAAGGTACGCGACGTGTATAAACGTATAGAGAAGCCGCTTATTCCTGTGATAGAAAAAATGCAAAGGAAGGGAGTTCTTATAGATCCGAATATACTCAACGGCCTTGCGAAAAAATACCACACAGAGCTCGGAGAGATTGAGAAGCGCATTTATACAACTGTCGGGCGCGAATTCAACGTGAGTTCCCCGAAACAGCTCGGCGGAGTGATCTTCGACGAGCTGAAAATTATTCCGGAGAGAATGAAGAAGACTGCGGGAGGTCAACGCTCAACGCGCGAAAGCGAACTCAAGAAGTTGCGCGAAGCGCATCCGATCATCAGCGATATTCTGGAATATCGCGAGCTGAAGAAACTTCTCTCGACCTATATCGAGAATCTTCCGTTGATGCTTGATAGCGGCAACCGCTTACATGCCGAATTTATTCAGACGGGCACCACTACCGGTAGAATGGCCTCGCAAAATCCGAATCTCCAAAACATTCCGCTCCGCTCAGAACGTGGCCGAGCGATACGCCGCGCATTTGTCGCCCCGCACGGCTTCTCGCTCGTCTCGCTTGATTATTCTCAGATAGAACTGCGCCTCGCGGCTCTCCTCTCTGGCGACCCGGAACTCTGCGCGATATTTCAGGACGGTCGCGATGTTCACCGAGAGGTTGCGGCGCGCGTATTCCATGTTGCTCCGGAGGCGGTCAACACTGACATGCGCCGCCGCGCGAAGATTATCAACTTCGGCATCCTCTACGGAATGGGGGTGAATGCATTGCGACAACAACTCGGGTCAACAACCGCAGAGGCGCATCAATATCTCGAAGACTACTTTTCGACATTCAAAACGCTTTCGGAATATTTGGGAAGCACACGCGGATTCGCGCGTAAGCACGGATACACCGAGACCTTGTTCGGCCGCCGCCGCCAATTCCCGGAGATAAAATCGTTGTTGCCGTATGTGCGGGCGCAGGCCGAGCGCATGGCCATCAACGCACCTATCCAAGGCACACAAGCAGACATCATCAAACTCGCGATGGTACGAGCAGATGACTTCATTACAAAAGAAAGAGCTCTCGAAGACGCCTATTTGCTTCTGCAGGTGCATGATGAATTAGTGTATGAGATTCGTACGTCGCGTATTGATTCGCTTAGTACGAAAATAAAAGAAATAATGGAATCTATTTTGCCACGCGCGCAGACGAATGGCGTGCCCGTCATCGCGACGATGAAAGTCGGCCCGAATTGGGGTAGCATGCAGGAACAATGATATATCTCTTTCATGGTTCTGACGTCGAGAAGACGCGCGCAAAAGCGTTTGAGTGGGTCGCGACTGCAAGAGCGAAAGAACCGAATCTCGCGTATGTGCGACTTGCACACGAAGAGCTCACTGACGCCGCGCTCACTGACGCCGCGCTCTCGGGCGGGCTCTTTGTGAGGCGACTTCTGATATTGATTGACGACCCTTTCCAGATTTCTAAGAACACAGTGATGGACACAAGGTGCCAATCAGAAGATGATGAAAAAAGTGTAAGCAATGTATTCGAAGAACATCTAGACATCCTTGCAGCTTCCGATAATGCAATCATCATTCTCGCGCCAAAGCTCGCTGCGGTGAAAGCAAAGATACTCGCCGCGAAAGCGAAGATGGAATATAAATACGACAAGCCCACCACTCGAGAGGAAATGCGTGGATTCAACTTGAATCTGGTAAACGCACTCGCCATTCGGAGTCACGAGAAGCTCTGGCTCGAGATAAATCGCGCGCTCCGCGCTGGCGACGCGCCCGAAATGCTCCACGGCCTTCTGCATTGGAAAGCACGCGATCTTATAGAAAAGAGCAATCGTGCATGGAAGCCAGCCGAAGCCCGACAACTTTCTCTTGCTCTCATTTCTCTCCTCCAATCTTCCCGCCGTGGCGGTCTCGACCTCGCTCTCTCGCTCGAAAAATTTACACTTTCGATTTAGATGTGCGCCCGCCGCGGATCGAACGCGGGACCTTCTCCTTAAAAGGGAGCTGCTCTACCAACTGAGCTACGGGCGCGAAGTGAGGAAACAAGAATGCGTCTATATAATTTACTCTTTTTATCTCTTTTTTCCTAGTAGCTGAATGCATCGACTGTTTTTCCGTTTATATCCAGAAGCTTTACCAATTCATTTTTCGTGCGCCACATCGGGCTCGTACGACCGAGATAGATGCGCCACGTTTTGCTCTTAAAGTCAGTATCATTGCGGTGTGCGTTTACACAGCCATTGTAATTCAAGTATGTTATTAGGAAGTTCTGGCAGGCACCTGAAACATTGACTGGAGGAGAGAGTGTCACCTGACAGCGTGGAATCTTATTCACATATTCAATACAAGCTTGGTCGCGAATGTAACCGGCACCATAAAAAGATTCTAGTTCATTTGATGGTGTAGGGCAGTTCTGTGGCAGTGACGGATAAAAACTCTGGAAGGTGCTGAAGTATCCCATGCATTTATTTTCTCTGAAAGAAGAGCCGATTGGCGACTGTCCGGAGATAACTATTGCGCGTTCTCCGGGAGAGAGAATTATATTCTGCGATGCATTCACCACACCTGATGTAGGGACTTCAGTGCCTTGTGGTATACCAGCAGAAGAACCGCTCGCATCACTTGAGAATGTCCAACCTGATAAATCTACAGGAACGCCCGCATTTTGGGGCACATATATTTCAATATATTCTTTTTTTTGGTCTGAACCAGTGCCAGAAACGTAGTGATTCATAGAAACTATCCCGCGATATGGTGATGGGTCTCCAAAAACGCTACCACCGACAAAGGTGGGGAGTGGCGTTCCAGAATTGCCCGGAACACTCACGCCGTTTGACGAACCCGGCAGGGAAACGTTGGAACCGCCAAGACCAAATGATGTGCTCGGAAGCGAGAGATACGTCCCGCCGCCAAGCGCGCCAGGTCCCGCGAGCGTCGGGCCGGTAAATGCAATCGGGTGCAACGGACCTCCAGTCGCAATCCATATAAGGAATATGAAGACGAAAACCCCTAGAAAAAACCATGCATCGTGCATTTCCATACAAACATAGTATCAAAATTCTGCGAGAAGTCGCTCGAGCTCTTCGCGGACAACTACGGCGTCGCTCCACGGCTCTTTGGAACCACGTGGCCCCATGATGAATGGGTCAGTTCCCTTTCCACTTATTAAAACAACATCATTAGCGCGTGCAGAACGAAGTGCAGAGCGTATCGCCAAACGTCTGTCCATAACAATCTCCGGGACGCGTCGCATACCGGCCTCCATCGCGTCCACAATCGCGCGTGGATCTTCATCATACGGATCTTCATTCGTGAGAATAACTTTCTCGCACGCTTCCTCCGCGATACGGCCCATCTCTGGCCGCTTCCATGTATCGCGCCCACCGCCAGTATTCCCGAGGACGCAAATCTTCCGATGATTCTGGAAAGCGCCATACAGAGCACGGAGCGAATCGGGAGTATGAGCATAGTCAACGACTACAGTGAAATTCTGTCCAGCTTCGATGCGTTCAACGCGTCCACTGATGTGCGAAAGCTCTTTGAGTGCTTCCGCGCATGTTTCAAGCGGGACACCGAATACTTCTGCAGTTTTTATCGCGGCGAGCGCGTTCAAGACAGAGAACTCACCTGGAAGCGAAAGGGTGAAGTGCGTTCCACCAAAAGAAAACAAAACGCCATTTTCGCTTACCCGCGCATCAACTGCATCGGCGAAGGAGAAAGGAATCTGCTTTTCGACGGGGAGCGCGAGGAATGCCGCGCCATACACATCATCGGCACGCGCGATGATACTGCGCGGTCGCTTTATTGAACGAACGAGCGCTTCGCCTATAGAGAGTTTCGCGCGGAAATAATTCTCAATAGATCCATGCGATTCAATATGTTCCTTCTGCAAATTCGTGAAGACGAGGGCATCAAGATCGAGACCGAGATGCCGGTATTGAAGCGCCGCTTCGCTTGTGATCTCGACGATGGCATGTGTACATTTCTTCGCAAGCGCTTCCGCAAGAAATTTTTGGATAAAGCCGCGTCCCGGCAAGGTCATCTTGAAGAGATTCTGCCGCGACTTCGAACCGATAACGAAACGGATTGTGCCGGCAAGCGCGGTCTCATATCCGGCCGTGGCGAATATCGCATACAACATTTCCGCCACTGATGATTTCCCTTTCGTACCGGTCACACCGATTACCGCGAGCCGTTTTGCTGGGAAACCATACCAGAGTGCCGTGAGCAGTGCCCATGCATAGTGATAGGGTGCAAGAATCCGGCGTCGCAGGCGGGTCATGGGTGATGAGAGAGCGCCGCCTTCAGTCGCGCATCCTTGCCGGTTATTCCATCAGGAATTGATTGCAGTGCCTTACGCGCTTCGCGCTCGGTATAGCCGAGGGCGACGAGCGTATCGAAGACCTCGCCATCGGCATTGTCGTGCGAACGCGGACCGACCTTGTCAGTGAGTTCGACAACCATCTTTTCAGCGCCCTTCTTCCCGAGCCCGACGACCTTGGTGAGATATGTAAGATCGCGCTTCCCTATAGCGCCCTCGAGCGCCTCGCGCGAAGCTCGGCGCAACACGCTGAGCGCCGTCTTAGGCCCGACACCAGAAACCGAGAGGACAAGTTCAAAGAAATCGCGGTCGGCAACATCTGGGAAACCATAGAGTTCAAGGCCGTCCTGCTTCAGCGCCAGATGCGTCGCGAGATTTGCTTCGCTGCCTACCTGAAGCGTTTGCGGAGTACTCATGCGCACCTCGATACCGAAACCTGCAACCTCGATGACGGCGCTTACCAGCCCCACGCTAAACACCTTCCCGCGAATCTGTCGAATCATATTGTTATCGTACTACCATTTGCCATAAAACGGGAGATAGCGTATATATAAAGGGCACATGGCTATCACCAGCTCGGCAAAAAAGGCGATTCGTTCTTCAGCGAGGAAGCACCTCTTTAATCTGCGTCGCAAGGACGCGGTGCACGACGCCATCAAAGCGCTTCTAAAGGCGCTCACTGCGAAAGATGTCGCAGGGGCCGAGAAGCTTCTCCCTGCGGCCTACACCGCAATCGATAAGGCCTACAAGCGCGACGTGATTAAGGCGAACACCGCCAACCGCAAGAAATCCCGTCTCGCCTCAGCAATCAAGCGCGCTCAGATGTAGTTTTAGTACACTTCATAGCTCTGTTTCCCAACAGAGCTAAATAGTGTCTCTATGGTTGGTTCTCAACCGCTAAGTTCTATTCTAGTGCCCCCACGAGGAGTCGGACCTCGATTTCAGGCTTCGGAGGCCTGCGCTCTATCCATTGAGCTATGAGAGCTGTGTGATAAAGAGTTTACACTGAGCGAGTCGAAGTGTGCTCTCGGACAGAATCGAACTGTCATTGCCGGATCCGCAATCCGGTGTCCTATCCGTTGAACGACGAGAGCGATTTAAAATGTATATCAGAAACCGAGCCATGCCGCTACCAGATCGGGGAACGTGTGCGCGTGCTCACTCTCGTCCACATGCTGGAGGAAGTAGGCGTAGATCGTGTCGACATCGATGCCTTCGAGCGGAATGATGAGATGCGGCGAGAGCCAGCTCTTATTCTTGATAGAAATCATGGGCGGGTACTCGCCCTCGATGTCTTCGAGGACAGAGAATGAGATCATGCGGTCGAAGGGATGGAGCTCGTCGCCGATAACAATTCCTTGTTCGACAAGCTTGAAATGGTGCAGAGGTGGCTTTTTAGCGGCATGCAAGGCGAGCGCAATAGCGGCAACGACAACAAGGACCGCGAGCAGATAATTACCGAAGAGTATCGCCGCTACCGTGCCAGCGACGGCGATAATGCCGAGCGCCCAATACCAATCGGCGCTTTTCGGATTGTGGTCATATTCTCTCCCTTCCCATTCGAGAATAGCAGTGCGAAGCATAATGGAAGTATACCACTCGCGGAAGTGCTCGGATGCAGTATACTGTGGACTTACCTTTATAGCAGATATGCAACTATGATTCCAACGAAAGTATTTTTAACAAAAGGATCCGGCGTCCATAAAGACAAACTTGCCAGTTTTGAATTAGCATTGCGGGATGCGGGCATTGAGAAATGCAATTTGGTATACGTTTCGAGCATCTTTCCTCCAAAAGCAAAAATTATTTCAAAAGAAAAAGGTATGAATGAATTGCATCCCGGACAGATTACGTTTTGTGTCTTGGCGCGACTGGAGACGAACGAACCGAATCGGCTCATTTCGGCCTCCATCGGGTTGGCGATCCCGAGAGATAATAATAACTACGGATATCTTTCTGAACACCATGCGTTCGGAGAAAGAGGGGAAATCTCCGGAGAATACGCGGAAGATCTTGCGGCTACCATGCTTGCAACAACGCTCGGTGTTGAATTCAATTCTGACTCCGCATGGGTTGAGCGGGAACAAGTGTATAAGTCATCGGGATATATTTTCAAAACAACCAACATCACCCAATCTGCGATGGGTAATAAAGACGGGCATTGGACGACTGTCATCTCTGTTGCGGTTCTTTTGCCCTAAGTGGCTCTGGCGGTGCCTTTTGGACAAAATCCGAACCTATTTCGCCCAAAATCCTGACACTGACTTTTGATTGCCGCCCGCAGGGCGGCAATCCCGCCCAGCGTTTCCGCGCGCCTCCGCTTCGCTTCGGCGAGCAAAACAGAAAAATTTTCTTAACATTTTTTAATTGCGCGCCCCCAATTTTTTTTTCAATTAAGGAAACGAAAATTTTTCTGTTTTGCCTTCCTGCTGACGCAGGAATTGCGGAAACGCTTTCCCACTCCCAGCCCGCCTTCGGCGGGC